>Ga0209099_1000455_pt1 | contig 48682 bp, 39 predicted proteins | sample AD_JPNHW2_MetaG_FD_184430 | JGI IMG/M metagenome (GOLD analysis project Ga0209099, IMG submission 184430) | Active sludge microbial communities of municipal wastewater-treating anaerobic digesters from Japan - AD_JPNHW2_MetaG (SPAdes) (version 2) | ecosystem: Engineered > Bioreactor > Anaerobic...
TGCCGCAAGCGCACTTGATGGTGGTCATCTCGTACTTGGGATGAATACCCTTCTTCATGGAAAACCTCCGTGCCTTGCTTGCAAATTGCCTGAGAACCGGCCTTGCGGACGGTTTGTCCTTCCCTAGTCGCTGCCGCCCAGGGGCGTATTCATCGACCGGAGGAACGCGTCATTATTCTTTGATTTCATCATCTTGTCAATCAGGAGCTCCATGATCTCCACGTCGTCCATGGGGTTGATGACCTTGCGGAGGACCCAGATCTTCTGGAGTTCGTCATCCGAGAGGAGGAGCTCCTCCTTTCGGGTGCCCGATTTCTTGATGTTGATCGCGGGGAAGGTGCGGCGGTCGGAGAGCCTGCGGTCCAGGTTGATCTCCATGTTGCCCGTGCCCTTGAACTCCTCGAAGATAACCTCGTCCATGCGCGAGCCGGTATCGATGAGGGCCGTCGCGATGATGGTGAGGGAGCCACCTCCCTCGATGTTGCGCGCCGCGCCAAAGAACCTCTTCGGCTTGTGGAGGGCGTTGGAGTCCACGCCGCCCGAGAGGATCTTGCCCGAGGTGGGCACGGTCTGGTTGTAGGCGCGTGCGAGGCGGGTGATCGAGTCGAGGAGGATGACGACATCCTTCCCGTGCTCGACGAGGCGCTTGGCCTTGTCGAGGACCATCTCCGCGACCTGGACGTGCCTCGTGGCCTGCTCGTCGAAGGTCGAGGAGATGACCTCGGCCTTGACGGTGCGCTCCATGTCGGTGACTTCCTCGGGGCGCTCGTCGATGAGGAGGACGATGAGGACGACCTCGGGGTGGTTCGTCGTGATCGCGTTGGCTATCTTCTGGAGGAGGATGGTCTTTCCGGTCTTGGGCGGCGACACGACGAGTGCGCGCTGTCCCTTGCCGATGGGGCAGAAGAGGTTGATGATCCGGGTCGAGATCTCCTTCGTGTCCGTCTCGAGGTTGAGCCTCTCGTGCGGGTAGAGGGGGGTGAGGTTCTCGAAGGGGATCCGGTTCTGCGCGACCGCAGGCTCGTCGTAGTTGACCTGCTCCACGCGGAGCATGGCGAAGAAGCGCTCGCCTTCCTTGGGGCTCCTGATCTGGCCGTAGACGGTATCGCCCGTCTTGAGGTTGAAGAGCCTGATCTGGGAGGGCGATATGTAGATGTCGTCGGAGCCGGGAAGGTAGGAGTTCTGGGGCGAGCGGAGGAAGCCGTAGCCGTCGGGCAGGATCTCGAGGGAACCGTAGGCGTAGATGATGCCGCCGCGGTCCGTGTGCGCCTTCAGGATGTAGAAGATGAGCTCCTGCTTCTTGAAGGTGATCATCTCCTCGTGGTTGATGCCGTATTTGGCGCCAAGCTCGCGGAGTTCCTTGAGGCCCATCTCGGTGAGATCGTTGATGGAGAGGCGGGAGCGGTTTTCCGAGCCCTCGTTCCGGGCCTCGGACCTTCCCTGGTCGCCTGCGGCGCCGGCCTGTGCCTGGCGTTCGTAGTTGTCCTGGCTGCGCTGGTATCCGGAGCCTTCGCTGTCACGTTCCTCGTAGCCCCGCTGGTTGCCGCCGGCGCGTCCGGCCATCCCTGCGTTGGGGCGACCCTGGTAGCCGCCGCCGGTCTGGCCGCCGTTCGGCGCCTGCACGGCAGGCTCGCCATCGGGCCTGGGCGTCTTGCGCTTCACTCGGATACGGACGGGGCTGCGGCCTTCGCCTTCGGCGCCGCTTTCGGCGCCGTTCTCGGCGGTTCCTTCGGATGAAGCCTCGGCTCCGCTGAAGGCGCTGCCCTCGGCATTGCCTTCGCCGACTGCGGCGTCTGATCCACCGTTCCTGTCCGCGCGAGCCGTTTCATCCGGCTGTGCGTCGCCCGATGCCTGTCCTGCCTGATCACCTTCGAGCGCGAATTCCGGCTGTCCCTCGAGCTCCGTGTCGAGTTGCTCTGTGCCTTCTGCCTGGTCGCTCGGCCGCTTCTTGCGGATGATCGCCATGGGTTTCTCCCTGCGTTGCTCTGATGTGTCCATTGTTTTTGTGACAGACCCTGAGGGGCCGTCTTCTTTTCAACCTTTGTCTGTGGGATTGATTCGCTAGCCTAAGGATTCCGAAGCGTACGGGATCTCATGATCCCATGGCCTCTTTTCACTGCATGGTAATTCGTGGCGGGAGCCGCAGTTCCATATCGGCTATTTTCGAACTATAGACCCGCCTTTCCGCATTGTCAATATCGCTCTCCTCCACGCTCCTCGGTGCAGAATTCGAGTGCGCCTTCGAGAAGGCGGGCGCAGGCGGCAAGCCGTACGGCATGTCGTGAGCCCTCGAAGCGCTTCTCTTCGGTCCTCAGGGCCCCGGTCCTGGAAGCCCAGGCAAAGCAGACGCGGCCCGGCCCGTCCTCGCTTCCGGGAGCATCCGGTCCCGCATAACCTGTCACCGCTGCCGCGAAATCCGCGCCGCCGTTCGAAGCGCAACCCGAGCCGCTCGCGGCGATGGCGCCCTTCGCCATGGCAGCGGCGGTCTCCACGGAGACAACGCCGAACCGATCGATTTCCGCTTGAGGTATGCCGAGGATGGCGGTCTTCGCTTCCTCGGTATACGAGACGACGCCTCCCCAGAGGACGCGCGACGAGCCGGGGATCTCGGTGAGTGTCGCCGCGGCAAGGCCTCCCGTGCAGGACTCCGCAAAGACTATCCGCGTGCCTGAACCGTCGAGAAAGGAGAAGAGGGCGGAAGCGGCCGTTTCCGGTACTGCCAGGCCGGGAGTGGCCCGGGCCGAGGATGCCGCCGCGGCTGCCGCACCGACTCCGGAGACCGTCACTGCTCCTCGTTACGGACGAAGGGGTTGTAGGCTGCGGGGTCCCTGATCATCTCACAGGCACCCTCGAAGATTACGCCATCGGCTATGCGGAGGCGGGCGGTCTTGACGTTGCCGTAGACCTTGGCGCTCGCGAGCATCTCGATGCGGTCGGCCGCCTCGATGTCTCCGTGGACCGTGCCGCCCACGACCACGCTTGTCGCGCGGATGCTGCGGGCCGTCACCTCGGCCTCGGGATCGATGTAGAGCCTGCCCGTCGCGTCGATCTCTCCCTCGAACCTGCCGCGGATGCGGAGGGAGTCCTTGAACCTGAGGGTGCCGGAAAAATGCGTTTCCGCGCCGAGGGTGGTGGACGCCACCTGGGCGCTTTCCTGGAGTCTTGCCTTGGCCATGGAGCCTCTATCTACTTGGTCTTGAAGACGAACACGCCGTCCCAGTCTTCGGGGGGCGGGTTCTCCATATAGTGCTGACAGCGCTGGTAATAGATCTTGGTCGGGCCGTCGTTCGGATCGGTCTTGAGGGCTTCGCCGAAGTACTTGAGGGCTTCCTCGAACTGCATGAGCTTGTAGAGCTTCCGGCCCTGGGCGAAAAGGTCGAGCACCTTGCGCTTTTCCTCGGTGACCATCGTTCCTCCCTCTGGGCCCGTCAGCCGCGAAGGCTCTTCTTGAGCGTGGGCAGGGCGGTTTCCTGCTTCTTGAGGCTCTCGGCCTCGGCCTTCAATGATGATACCGCGGAATCGAGGGCGTCAAGCTCCGAGAGGGCCCGCGTGGAGTCCTCCATCGCCCTTTCCACGAAGCTCCGGGCCGCGTCGCCGCAGCCGGGCCCCAGGGCTCCCGCGTCCACGGTCAGGGCGCGCAGGGGGGCGCGGAGGCTGTCCACGAAGTCGAGGACCCTCGCCGCTATCTCCTCGGAGACCCTGATCCTTTCCTCGCGGCGCTCGATCTGGCCGACGAGTTCGCGGGTGCGGAGCACGACGCGGATGCGGGCGAGGACCTCGCTGAAATTGAAGGGCTTGGTGATGTAGTCGTCCGCGCCGAGCTCGAGGCCCTCGACCTTGTCCTTCACGTCGTCCATGGCGGAGAACATGATGATGGGGATCTCGGAATACTCGCGGTACTCCTCGCTCGTCTTGAGGATGCGCGTCACTTCCCAGCCCGAAAGCTTGGGCATGACGTTGTCGAGGAGGATGAGGTCGGGTTTCCAGCGCTTGACGATCTCGAGGGCTTCCTGGCCGTTCTCTGCCTTCTCGATGGCAAAGCCGAGCTTGGTCAGCATCACGTCAAAGAACTCGAGGTTGATCTGTTCGTCGTCAACGAGCAGTATTCGTTTCTTCGTGTCCATGCCCTGTCCCATCGGTTGCAGGATCGACGTCGCATGCCCCGCGCGTCGTGGAACTTCATTGTCCCATAGTGGTCCGGCCTTGTCAATGCGATGCGTTTCGCTGTGCGAGCCGTTCGCGGGCGAGGGCAAGGCAGAGGGCGAGGATGCCCGCGATGCCCGCGAGGAGCGTAGCCCTGTCCCCGAGCCGGCCATAGGGCGTCGATCCCGGTCCCCGGAGGGGCAGGTCTACGACGAGGCTGGCCCTGGCGAAGGGCTTGAGCTCCCCGGCTATCCGCCCGTCGGGAAGGATGAGGGCCGTGATGCCGGTCGACGCTGCCCTGACGACGGGCAAGCCGGTCTCCACGGAACGGAAGACAGACTGGGCCAGGTGCTGGTACTCGCAGGAGGCTGAATGCGCCCAGGAGTCGCTCGTGAGTACGGCGAGGAAGGAGGCCCCCTGTCGCGCAAAACCGAGGCAGTAGTCGCCAAAGCCGTCCTCGAAACAGATGGGCGTGCCGAATGAGAGGCGGGTATCGGGGGCCCGGCCTGCCTGAACTCCGAGATCGAGGAGGACGGGCCCCTCGCCCCGGGCCCAGCCTCCCGAGGAGAGCTCGAGGGCGTACTTCCCGATACCTGTATCAGCGAGGGAAGGCGGGACCTCCTCGGCAAAGGGCACGAGGCGGGTCTTGGCGTAGGCCTGCGTTGAAGGGCCATGGCGAAGTATGGCCGCGTTCCTGTCTATCCTGAGGTGGGCAGCGTCGGCTCCCGGCCTCGCCTCGGCAAGGTCGTTGCCGAAGAGGAGGGGACAGGGGAGGGCTGTAGCGTAGCTGTCCACGTCATGGGCGAGATCGTAGAGCTCCCTGTCCTCCCGCATGGCGAGGTGCCAGTTGATCGAGGGCACAATTGCGCTTTCAGGCCAGATGACGAGGTCGGGCTTCCGGGCCAGGGCCTCATCGGTGAGGGACCTCAAGTCTTCGAAGGCGGCGCGGTATTCGCCGGCGTTCCTCTGCTTGCCATGGCTGTGCTGGATGAGGGCTATGCGGACCGAGCCCCGCGAGCCGGCCGCGCCTATCGTGCTGGCTGCCTCCGGTTGTCCTACGGAATTCCCCGCTTCCGGGCGCCAGGGCCAGGCCCCTGCCGCAAAGCGGACCGCGAAAAGGGTCACGAAAAGGAGGACCGAGGGAAGGACCATCCCGAGGTCGCCCCGGGCGCTGCGGCGATGGGCCCGATCTGCCTGGCCCTTCGAAGGCGCCAGGCTGCGTGAGAGCCACAGGGACAGGCCCGCATTCGCAAGGACTATCAGGAAGGAAAGCAGGAAGACTCCACCAAGGGCAGCAAAGCCAACGAGGAAGGGATAGCCGTACTGGCTGAGTCCGAGGGCGCCGAAGGGGAAGGCGAGGCTGCCCCGGCTCCTCGCGTACTCGAAGAGGACCCAGATCGCGGCAGCTACCGCCGGGCCTGTGTACTTCAGCTTCCGGAGGGCGAGCGAGAGGAGGGGAAAGAGGAGAGCGAACTGGAGGGCCGACAGCAAGGCCGCCAGGACCAGGGCCGGCGCGGCATAGGAGGCAAGCCAATACTGTGAGCCGAGGGCAAAGACGGCACCGTAGGTTGCGCCTGCCGCCGCAGCCGAAGGGATCCCGCTTCCGGCCAGGCAGGCCAGGGCAGGAAGCAAGGCAATCCATGCCAAAAAACCAAGCCCCCTCGCTACGAGGGGGTTGGGAAAGGAGGCAATGGCGAATAGTGCCGAAATGGCGGCCGCAAGGACCAGTCGCAGGAAGCGTCGCCCTTTGGGGGGCGTCCGCGTCTCAGTCATCTTCCGAGTCGTCGTTCCCTGAGGAGCCGTCATCCTCGGGCCTGATGGACCAGGCAGCCTTCTTGAGTTCCCTGCCGGGCCTGAAAGACGCTACGCCGTGGTCCTCGACCGAGACGATGGCGCCGGTCTTGGGATTGCGGGCACGTTTCCGGCCCTTGCGGAGCTTGACCTCGAAGGTACCGAAACCGCGGAGTTCCACGGTCTTTCCCGAGAGGATGGCTCCCTTGATTTCGTCGAAGAGAGAGTCAATGAGGCCGTGAATCTCTTTCCGGTTGAGCGTCGTCGATGCGTGGAGCGCTTCTATGAGCTCTGCCTTTGTCACTTTCCCAGCCATGCTCTTCACTCCGGATGGCGAGGGCGGGCTGCTTCGCCCGCGGAAGGCCCGCCTATACTGTGATGTTGGTCGTTATGCGCCGAGGGAATTGACGAGGCGCTGCATGCGGGACTTCTTCCTGGCGGCAGCGTTCTTCTTCACGATACCCTTGCGGGCGGCCGTGTCGATCTCGCTCATCATGGTGTGGAGGGCGGCTTCGGCGTTTACCTTGTCCTTGCCCTCGGCCGCGACCACTACCTTCTTGGCGGCGGTGCGGATCGAGCTCTTGACCATCTTGTTCGAAGCGCGGAGCTTCTCGTTCTGCCTGTTGCGCTTTTCGGCGGACTTATTCTTCTGCAAAGGATATACCCTCCATCCTGGAGCATTCTAGTGTCTTGGACCGGGAATCACCGGACAATCGACGTTCAAAAAAAAGTACCAGAATAGAGGGTTACTGTCAATACGGACTCGCCCTTCCCTTCCCGCGGCTTTCGTAGTATAAGGAATTAGCGGCGGTACCCATGATAAACCTCTTGATCGCGTTTTCAGTGCTTCTCATCTTCATCACCTACGACATCATGCTCAGGTTCGGGCGGGTGCTCGACCGGAAGGGCTGCGTCCCGTATTCGGAATTCCTCCTGCAGAGGACCCTCGAGCGCATTTTTGCCCTCATCAGGACCTACCGTGGCTTCAGGATCGAGCTCGAGGACAGGGTGGGCAAGGACCTTCCCGAGCGCTTCATCCTCGTGTCCAACCACCAGAGCCTCATCGACATTCCCCTCCTCGGCCTCCTTTTCGGGGCGCGCAGGCTGCGTTTCGTCGCGAAAAAGGAGCTCGGCGCCGGTGTTCCCCTCGTGTCACAGGCCCTGCGGATGCAGGATCATTGCCTTGTCACGCGCAGGGGAGATCCCGGCCAGGCCCTCAGGGCCCTGGATCGTTATGCCAGGCTCTGCAAGGAGAATGGCAAGTGCCCCGTCATCTTCCCGGAAGGGACGAGGTCCAAGGACGGCAGCCTCGGCCAGTTCCATACCGGCGGCCTCAAGCGCGTCCTTGCTGCCGAATCCATCCCCATCGTCGTCGTGGCCCTCGATGGCGGCTGGCGGGTTCGCGGGCTCAAGTCCGTGGTGAAGAACCTGAATGGCTCATGGTACCGGGTACGGATAGCCGCCGTCCTTCCCGCTCCGGAAGGCAAGAAGGGCATCATCGAGGCCGAAAAGGCGAGCAGGGAATTGATAGCGGATGCGCTGAGGGAGTGGCGGGGAGGGGCTGCCTGAATTGGTCAGCCGCCCGGATGGTTTGTCCGGGGCTTCGATAAAAAAAGAGCTGCCCGCGGGCAGCTCTTTTTCGTCGAGGCGACATAATCAGACAAAGTCGCTCGGGCGGCGCTCGGTCCGCTTGCACTTCTCGCACTCGGCGAGGTTGCGGATCTTGCCATTCTCGAGGAGGGTCTTCATCTTTATCTCGCCGCCACAGGGGCAGTAGAAATGCTGGGTTGCGCTGCTCGAACGCGAGTTCTTGGATACCTGTGCCATCGGGGTACTCCTTCTCTTCCGCAAGAAGATACCGTAAAAACCATGCTCCTGTCAATCAAGCCCGAGGGCAACCCTTGGCAGGAGAGGCCGTGGGCCTTTGGAGGGCGGCAGTCTCGATCTTTGTCCGGCAGCCAGCCTTCCTTCCGGATCGAAATCGCGCGCAGCAGTTGCATACGGAGAAATAAAAAGCGCTCCCGGGCAGGAGGAACCCGGGAGCAAAGCCACATGAAAGGAGGAATCGGGACGGAACGAGTCGTCGGTCACCCCGTCCGATTATATAACCGGCCTCCTTCCGCCCAGGTTACGCCTTTTTCTTCTTTTAGTCGTTTTTGGGTTCGCGATGGAAGAGCCTGCCCATGATGGACAGGATCCTTGCCGAGAAGGCCCTGAAACGCATCCTGAATTGCTCCGTCCGGCTCTTGCCGTAGAGCTGGCTGAAGCCCCTCGCCGCTTCGGCTACGGGATAGGCGAGTCCATACTTCCGTTTGAGATCGTCCCAGTACCGCACTATATAGACATAGAGATCCGAAGCCGTCCTCCGGGGAAAGCGCGAAAGGAGGCCGAGCTCGTGGATGATGTCCATGATGGGTCTGTATACGTTTTCGTACCAGGACTTCAAGGCTGAATCGAAGCTGATTTCGTCCTTTTTCCCCTGGTTGATGTAATACTTATGGACGAGGATGTGCTCGAGGATATCGTCATATCGGCCAGGACTCGTGAACGAGAGGTCCTCGTCGCCCGTAAGCCTGCCGAAGCCCGTCCTCTCATAGAAGCGCTTTTTCTCGTATTCAAGGACTTCATCCTTGAGCTCCTCGATCGTCATGCCGGGCCTGAGTGGAATTTCCGCATCCAGGGCCGAGACATCGGCATCGAGGCAATCCTGTCCCCGCATCTTCGCGACGGAGACCCGATGATTGCCGTCCCGCACGAAGTAGACGCCTCCGATCTCGTAGAGCCGCACGGGGGGGAGGGGAACGTCGGTATAGTGGGCAAGGTCGACCCTTACCCAGCGCTGCTTGAGGTGGTCGTGCTTGGGAAGGAAGTGGCGGTTGAAGTCCCGGTAGCGGCCTTCGCTACCCACGATGAGGTCGAGGGGCACGGCCTTGAGTCCCTCGTAGGTTTCCCCGCCTGGCTTCAGGATGGCCTTCACCTCCTCGAGCGAGAGGAGGTTGTCGCTGGACGGATCAAGGAGGCGGCCGATCCGGGAGAGGAATTCCCTGGTGCGCGCCTTCGAGAAATCCTCCGAGGCAAGATTCTCGTACCAGTTGCTCATGCTCGAGATCCTTCGCTTTCCATCACCCAGTGGCCAAAGGCGTTGATGACGGTGGTTTCCCCTGTCTCGGTGACGCGTACGTCCCCGAGGTCGTAGAGATGCACATGGCCGTGGACGAGCCAGCGTGGCTTCAGGACCCTGATGAGGAAGTTGAAGGTCCTGAATCCCCGATGGCAGGGATCGTCGCGGTCATGGATGGCCCGCGGCGGCGCATGCGTGAGGATGATATCGGCCGCCCTGCCGTGGAAGATGCGGTTCCAGGCGAGGCGCGGGGCGAGGAGGAGGACATGGAGGAACATGGCGGCCTCGCTGTACTGGTTCGGGCCCTTGTTGTAGCGCATTGACCCGGGAAGGCCGAGGACGGTGAGGCCCTCGACCCTGACCGCCTTGAAGCCGATGTCCATGGCGCCCGTGTCGCGGGCATCATCGAGGTCGGAGCGGAAACCGAAGAAGGCATTTCCCTCCCAGGGGGCTATACGCCCGAGATCGTGGTTCCCCTCGACATAGAGGAGGGGCTTGTTGAGCATGGAGGTGATGAAGCCGAGGTATTCCATGGGGAGGTCGCCTGCGGCCAGGACCAGGTCCACATCTCCGAAGCGTTCACGGAGTCGCGGCGAATAGACGAGGGGATCTACCTGGTCCGAGATGCAGAGTATGCGCATCAGCGCCTTTTCCCGAACTCCGTCCTCGTGAGCATTTCCTGGAGCTGTTCCTTGGTATAGAGCTCCAGCGAGCGGTTCTCGGCGAATTCCACGGCAGCGCGGGCATAGGCCGAACTCGTCACGACGGCGGCGCGCACGACACCGAGGCTCTTCATCTGGTCGAGAAGGGCCCGGACCACGGGCTCGTCGATGTTCTCGGACATCCTGAGGAAGCGGATCACGCGGGGTATCTTCTTGGCGCCGAGCCACTTGTCCGAGTCCCCTTCCACGGCGATCACGTCGACGCCGTTGGGCACCTCCTGGACATCGCGGATGGAGAGGCCCATGGGTCCCTGGACGACCGCCTTGCAGATCTCGGAGAATTCCTCCTTGCCGCAGGTGAGATAGTCCTTCATGTGGTCGTCGGTACGGTATTCCTGATACTGCGTCAGCTTCTCCGCCACGTCGCGGAAGCTGGCCTTCTTCTGGTAGATCTTCTCCCACTGCTCGATGGCCTTGTCGAGGTTGCGGAGCTTCTCGTAGCACATCGCGAGGAAGTAGCGGCCATAGAGCGACTCGGAAGCAGTCTCGTCCTTGATGAGCTTGACCGCGCGCTCGAGCTCCGGGACGGCCTTCTCGAGGGCGTTCTGGCTCATGTAGCAGCCGCCGCGCTCCACGAGGGCCTTGACCTTGAAGGCCGGACTCCTCGTCGCCTTCTCGAAGGAGAGGAGGGCGCCCGTGAAGTCGTTCATCTCCTTGAGGATCTTGCCAAGGTAATAGAAGGCCTCGTAGTCTTCGCTGTTCCACTTGAGGGCGGCCTCGAATTCGGCCTTGGCCTCCATGGGGTGCTTGGTCCGGTAGAGGATGAGGCCGAGTTCATGGTGGGCGTTGGCGTTCTTTGGGTCGAGCTCGAGAGCCTTGCGGATATAGTTGACCGCGACATCGGTACGGCCCCGTCCTTCGAAGAGCCTGCCCGCGAGGTAGAAGTTGGCGGCGTTGCCCGGCTCGAGCTTGGTGAGGAGGATGCGTTCCTTGAGGGCCTCCTCGGTCTGGTTGAAGCGCTCATAGAGCTCGGCGATGCTCCTGCGGAACTCCACCTCGGGGAGGTCGGGGCCGAATTGCGCTATCTGGCCGGCCTGCTTGAATTCCATGAGGGCCAGTTCGGGCTTGCTGTCGACGAGATAGGCTTTCCCAAGGAGCCAGTGCGCCTCGCCGTTGCGGGGATCCTTCGCGATGAGGGCCTTGGATGCGCGGATCGCGTTCGCGACGCGGCCCTGCTTGAGCTGGTCCGCGATCGCCTTCGTATGTCGCGGCGTCGAGACCATGCGGACGATGAACCAGCTCAAGAAGCCCACGGCGACGCCGAGAATCATGATGATTATGACAACGAAGGACATCGGCGCTAACCCGTTCCGTTCCGGGAGTTCGGGGCCATGCCCGCTCCCTCCCGAAAAATGTGATATCTTGATATACTATAACCCGTCTTCAGAAATAATGCGACACCTGTTGACGGCGGCCGGGGAAAGGAGGATGCATGCGTTCCAAGTCGCGATATGACCTTCGCGCGGTCTGCTTCCTCCTCGCCATGTCGCTGGCCTGCCTGCCTGTCCGGCTCCTCGCTGACGGCGCTTCTCCGTCGGGGAGCTTCTTCAGCCAGGGAGAAAGCCTCTTCCGCGAGGACAAGCCCAAGGAGGCCGCGCCCATACTAGAACGGGCCGTCCTCGAGCCCCAGGTCGACGAGAGGGCATGGCTCTACCTCGCCGCCTGCTACGAGGAGCTTGGCCGCTATGACGACGCGGTGAATGTCCTCCGCAAGGGCTCGGCCCAGTCGGTCCGCCTCCGCCACCTGTTTTTCTACAACATGGGCAACGAATTCGTCCTCCTCGGCAAGAACAGCTTCGCGGAGGAGATGTACGGACAGGCCCTTGCGGCCAACGCGAGCTTCGCCCCCGCCTACTTGAACCGCGCCAACGTGCGCATCATCCTCCAGAACTACGCGGGCGCGAGCCAGGACTACGGAACCTACCTGACCCTCGCGCCGGATTCGCCGCAGCGCGCCAGCATCGAGGCCCTCCTCGCCAAGCTGCAGGGAGACCTGGCAACCGCAAAGGCGCAGGCGGATGCCGCGGCCGCGGCCGCCGCTGCCGCCGAAGCGGCCAAGCAGGCCCTCCTCAGCCAGGTCCAGGCCGACCTCATGGCCTCGGCCGAGGAGGCCACAAGCCTCTCATCCGGCGCGGGGCAGGTCCAGGGCTATGGCGACGACCTCGGCCTCGACGAATAGCGGAATACGATCAAAGCGGGAGAAACAATGGAAAAGCGCAAGAAGATCCTCTTGACGGCGGGCATTTCCGTCCTTGTGGTGGCAGCCGTACTCGGAGCCGTCTTCGCCTTCCGCGACGCCGGCAGCAAATCGAGCCGGACGCGCGAGAACACCATCGCCCTCGCGCGCGATTACATGCAGAAGGGGGCCTATGACAGGGCCCTCGACCTCCTCGACAAGCTCCTCATCGAGAACGCGGGCGATACGGAGGCCGCCGCCCTGCGGGACGAGACCGTGGCCGCGCAGTCGTCCGCCCAGGCGGCCGCCGCGGCTGCGGCGAAGCAGGGCGAGTCGAGCAGCCAGAGCGCCATCGCCAAATCCCTGGACCAGCTCGGGAAGAAGTTGTCGTCGCCGGGAACAACAGCCGCAGGCCCGGGCGGGGCCGCATCCCAGTCGGCGGGCTCGGCCCAGGGCTCGGCCGTTGACGCGGCGAAGGCGAAGCAGGCGGAAGAGGAAGCGCGGAAGAAGGCGGAAGCCGAGCAGGACGCCGCGCGGAAGAAGGCGGAGGCCGACGAGCTCGCGCGCAAGAGCCAGGCCCTGCAGGCTGCCATGCGGGCGGTCAACGACCTCGTGGAGAAGGGCAAGGCCGCTGTCTCCAAGGGCGACCTCGGCACAGGCGAGGACCTCTTCACCCAGGCCAAGGCGGCCTTCCCCGACGGCGAGGACAAGTTCGCGGGGCAGAAGCTCGCCGAGATGGCCGACTCCCTCTACGACGCCTACAAACAGGGCTCGGGAGCCTCTGCTGACCAGGCGCTCAAGGACGCCATAGCGACGGCGCGGGACGCCAAGAAAGCGGACGCCCAGAACGCCGGGCCCTACTACACCCTCGGCAAGATCAACGCCGACCTCGCCCAGACCGACAACGCGATAGCCGAACTCAAGCAGGCCACGAGCCTCGACCCCAAGAACTACCTCTACGCCTTCGAACTCGGCAAGGCCTACTACAAGGCCCGCAGGTTCGAGGAGGCCCGACAGTCCTTCGAGGCAGCCGCCACCCTCAACCCTAAGTACGAGATGGCCTTCTACAACCTCGGCCTTTCCTGGAAGGCCCTCGGCGACCAGGCCAAGGCACTCGACGCCTTCAGGAAGGCCGTCCAGGCCAAGCCCGACTACGCCAAGGGCTGGCAGGCCATCGGTGGCCTGCTTTCTGCCAAGGGCGACGCCAAGGGCGCCGTGGACGCCTACAGGAAAGCCATCCAGTACGACCCCAACAACGCCTCCGCGATACGCGAACTCGCGGTCATCCAGGCTGGCTCCGGCCAGCTCGCGGAATCCGAGGCCCTCTTCATGCGCGCCCTCGGCGTCTCCGACGATGCCCTCACGAACTACAACATGGCGACGGTGAAGATCACGCTGGGCAAGGGGTCCGAGGCGGTTAAATACGCCGAGCGCGCCGTGACCCTCGCTCCGAGCACGGCCCTGTACCAGTACACGCTCGGGCTTGCCTACGAGGCCGCGGGCAACTCGGATGGCGCGATAGCCGCCTACGGCAAGGCCTGCGACCTGGACAGGAAGTACGCCGATCCGCGCATCAACCTGGGCCGCATCTACCTCGATTCGGGCTTCGTTGACAAGGCCCTCGCCTACCTCGTGGACGCCTATTCGATCAATCCCAAGTCCTTCGAGACGAACAACAACCTCGGGAACGCCTATTCGAAGAAGGGCCTTTTCGAGAAGAGCGTCTTCCATTACGAGGCCGCCATGCAGCTCAACCAGCGCGATGCCACTGTGAGGCTCAACCTCGCGAGGGCCTACGTGCAGGCTGGCCAGAAGGACAAGGCCAAGGCGACCTACTCCGATCTCGTCAAGCTCGCGCCCCAGACCTGGGACGCCTACTTCGAGCTCGGCCAGCTCCTCGCCGGCATGGGCGACAGCGTCGGCGCAAGGCAGACATTGAGCGATCTCCTCTCGAAGAATCCCTCGTATCCGCGGAAGGACGAGGCCCAGAAGCTTCTTTCGAGCCTCTAGGATATTGTCCTGCATGGCATCGCGGCGCCCCGTCGGGCGCCGCTTTTGTTTCCGTGGCGGCCTGAGGGCCTAGACCAGCCTGCGAACGAGCCTGAAGAGTTCCTCGCGGGACAGGCGGACCCAGACGGGCCTCCCGTGGGGGCAGCGAGGCTCTGGAAGCCCGAGGGCGCGGCGGGCTAGCTCTGCCGCCGCGGCGGGCTCGAGCTCGTCGCCGTCCTTGACCGCGGCCCTGCAGGCAGCAGTCGCGAGGGCGGCGGAGCGCGCGCCGCGGGCGGCCGCGCCCGCGCCGGCGACTGGGCGGGCCGCGCCGCGCGCAAGCATTTCACGTATCGCGCCCACGGGATCGCGGTCGAGGGGCGAGGGGAGGGCTGTCACGAGCCAGCTCCCGCCCTCCTTCTCGAGGCCGAAGCCGAGGGCCTCCAGTTCGGTGCGCGCCGCCTCGAGGGCCGATTCCTCGGCGTCGTCCTCGGGCTCGAAGACCGCAGGCACGAGGAGGTCCTGCGGAGCCGGCGGCGAGGCCATGAAGCTGTCGTAGAGAAGGCGTTCGTGGGCCGCGTGCTGGTCTATGAGGTAGAGGGCGTCGCCTGCCTCGACGACGAGGAAGAGGCCCAGGGCCTTGCCGAGATAGCGCGGCTCGGCAGGGCCACCCGCGGGGCCTGGATGGGGGGCCATGCCGCCGTCCGGGGCCGCGCCGCCATCCGCGGCAAACCGCGCCTCGTCGACGCTTCCGATCCGCTCCCTGAGTTCGCCCAACCTGTCCCAGGAACCGGCGGCCCAGCCCGGCCCGGATGCCGTTGCACCGCTTTCCGGCCCGGCCGGCCAGCCCCTCCCGCTTCTGCCGTAGCCTCCCCGATCTTCCGGGGCGCCTCGTGCCGCATAACGCGTTTCCTCCCATGCGAGGCCGAGCTCCGAGTCGGCCGCCGGCGCGACCCGCGAGGGCTCCCTCCGCGAAAGCTCGAGGAGGAAGGCCTTCACCGCCTCGACGAAGGCGCGGCGAAGGCCCTGCTGGTCCTTGAGCCGTACCTCGCGCTTCGCGGGGTGGATGTTGAAGTCGGCCAGGGCGGGATCGACCTCGGCAAAGAGGAAGGCCGCGGGGTGGGTGCCGCCCGGCAGGAAGCCCTCGAAGGCGTAGTCGAGGGCCTGGAGAAGGCCCGCGTCCTGTACCCGCCTGCGGTTCACGAAGACCTGCATGAGGCGCCGGTCGTTGCGGCAGAAGGCGGGCGAGGCGATGACCACCGAGCCCGAGCAGCCCGGCCCCGTGAAGCGCACGCGATAGGCGAACCCGGCAGGGATCTCGCCGTAGGCCTCGACCACCCGGGTCTCGGGCTCGGCGGGCCCGAGCGCGAAGGCGAGCCTCCCTTCGCTCGTGAAGCGCATGGCCACTTCGGGATGGGCCAGGGCCTTGTCGACGAAGACCTGCCTGCAGAGGGCCGCCTCGGCCTGGGCCCGCTTGAGGAACTGCCTGCGGGCGGGGTAATCCTCGAAGAGCCTCGAGGACTGGGCTATGGTGCCCTGCCTTCCCGGCACCGCGAGGATCGCGAGCGTCATGTGCGGCCCCGCCGCGAGCCGGTGCGCCTCCGCGCTCGTTCCGTCCCTGCTCGTGATCTCGAGCCGGGCTGCCGCGGCTATCGAAGCCAGGGCTTCGCCGCGGAAACCGAGGCTCCTCGCGGTGAGGAGATCATCGGCCTTGTTGATCTTGGAAGTCGCGTGGGGCAGGACGGCCAGTCCCAGATCCTCGGCGTCCATGCCCTCGCCATTGTCCACAACGCGTACGAGGTCCACGCCTCCGCCCTCGATCTCGACCGAGATTTCGGTGGCGCCCGCGTCTAGCGCATTGTCGAGGAATTCGCGGAGGACGGCAGCCGGACGGTCGATGACCTCGCCCGCGGCTATAAGGCGGGCGGTCTCCGGCGGCAGGACATGTATCTTGGGCATGCCTCTTTTATATACGCCCGGCGAAAGCACGGGAAGGGCCCGGAGCCCCATCGCGGCGGGATTTCCTGCGTCTGCCCCTTGCTCCTGTCTGTGCCTTGTTCCCTGTTCGCTTTTCCCTCATCCTCCGACTTGTCGTAGGCCCATTTTGCGTTTTCCCGCTTACGTGATTTCGGTGCCTTCGGCGTTCCCGTCCTTAACTACATGCCCGTGCCTTCCGTGTCCCGCGCCCTATCGATGGTACTTTTTTTAGCATTCACAAGTTTTTCTGATCTTCGCTCTTTTCGGTGTTTTTTCTCGACTCCCAGTCCGTGCCTTCCGTGTTTACGGTCAATCTCCTGTTCTTCTTCTCGTACAAAAAAAGCCGCCCGGGAATCCCTTCCCGGGCGGCTGCTTTGCCGGACTACTGCGACTCGGCTAGAAGTGGAGCCTCGTCTCGAAGGAGATGGAGGGCTTCAGGGTCGGGAGTCCATCGCTGCCAAGGACAATCTGTCCTGACTTGTCATTGCGCTCGGGCACGGCCGCGAAGATGACCGCCACGTCGAGCATGGGGGTCTTGGGGACGGGGATCACGAGCTCGCCACCGAAGGAGGTGTTGGCGTCGAGGAACTGGAAGCTGTCGTCCCTGATTGACTGCACGAGGCCATGCTTGTCGTAGAAGATGGCGCCTGCCACATCGAAGATGGGGATGAGGCCCTTCTGGACGACGAGCCTGGCGTGGAACTCATCCTGGGCATTGGCGAGCTGCCATGTGGCGGTCTTGCCGGGGGTCCAGGGCCACATGTAGCCGAGGGTCATGGAGAGCTTGTCCTTCATGATGGAGAAGGAACCCTCGCCGTAGACGCCCATCACGGTGGGGGCATCGGAGTAGCCACCCGAGGTGATGTAATTCGAGTAGGCGATGGCGTTCTCGACCCTGGACTTGTCGTAGGTCGAGTCGAAGAGGCTGGGCCTGAAGATGCCGGTGTAGTAGCGGTACTCGAGGCGCCAGTTGAGGATGGCCACCCGTCCCATGAGGCCGCCGGCGGCTCCCCAGTTCTTGAAGCTTCCATCGCTGTAGAGGAGGTCCAAGGCGAGGCCCGCGTCATGGTCGCCGACCGCATCCCTGAGCCACTCCGTCTCGGCAGCGCCTTCCGCGAAGAGGCGGAGGGACATGAAGTCGCCCTCGATGATGGGGAGGTCGAGGTCGAGGCCCGCGGCGATGAGGAGGGGATTGCCATAGGTCTCCGGCGAGAGCGAGGCGATGCCCGATAGCGGGTTGATGTCCACGACGCCCGAGATGCCGAGGGCGAACTTCGAATCCTTGATGGGCCTGATGTAGAGGCGGGAGCCGAAGATCTGCGGGTCGGCCAGGTCGTTGGCCACGAGCTCGAAGCCCACGGACTTCATGTCGAGGCCGAGGTTGAAGCCCACGCGGCGGACTGCGGGGAATTCGCCGTCGTTCGAGTAGTTCCTCATGATGAGGCCGTGGCCGAGGGTGAGGTCGTCGAGGTTGCCGAGCTTGATGAAGAAGGGATCCTCGAGCTGGCGGCCGTATTCGAAGTACTTGAACTTGAGGGCGATATCGCTCACCGCGTCGAGGGCCGCGTTGAAGGGATGTTCCTTCCAGCCTATGTCCGTGCCGAAGGACCACTCGTCATTGCCGTTCGGGTTGTACCAGTCGGTGGCGTCGAACATGTTCGAAGTATAGATGATGGGGAGGTAGAGGCCGAACTTGAGCTTGTCGTTGGCGAAGCGGAAGTTGGGCTGGAGGATGGCCTTGGAATAGGTCGTGCCGTTGATGGTAACGGAACCGAGTTCCATGCCCATGACCTCGCGGAGCCACTTCATGAGGGCAGATTCGACTTCGGGAGTCGTCATCTTGCCTGCGCCCTCGGCGAGGGTTCCGGCCGCGCCTTCTGCGGTGGTCGGCGTCGTCTGCGTGGTGCCGGGCTCGCCCGCGGGGGCGACCGCCGGTGCGGCCGCGCCGGTCTCCGGAGTCTGGCCTGGAACGTCGGTCTCGATGAGCTTCTGGAAGCCCATGTCGCCAAACTCGCTCGCGAACTGGTCGGCGCTGTACTGGAAGGCCTCGAAGACCGCGGCGAAGGCGTCGGCGGCCATGCCTGCGCCGACATCGACCTTGCCGACGGGATTGCCGGAGGCGTCGAGCTTGTCGAACTCCACGAGGCCCTTGGCGACCATGAGGAGGGCCTTGGCGCCGTCTTCCACCGAGAAGGTGAAGTCGGTGCCGCGCACGCCGCAGACCGCGGTCGCGCTCTTGAAGTCGTACTGGCCGCCCTTGGCCGCAATCGTCCTCACCTTGCCCGCGGCAAGGGCGAAGACGTTGGTCTGCGAACTCGAGGTGGCGAGGGCCTGGGCCTGGAAGGTGGTCGACCTCGCAACCTTGATGATGGTGCCGTTGGGCTTGAGCCTGAGCTCGGCCGTGGTCTTGGCATCCGTCACGATGGTGGAGCCGGCGGGGATCTTGTCTCCGTCGGTGATGCCGGCGCCGTATTTCAGGGTCGACCCGTCGGGGGTCCTGACCGTGAGTCCGGTGCCGTCCGTGAACTCGAGGATGAGGACCTGGGCGGTCCCGGCTGCCGGGGCCGTGGACTTGGCCTGGGCGAACAAGAGGCCTGGGAGAGCGAGGGCGATCACCAAGCCGAAAATGATCCGTTTCATGGAGCTTCCTCCTGTGGTGGTTCCTAGAACTTCATCGACGCCGTGATGCTGGAAGTGACTACCCATTTGCCGCTTCCGCTATTGAGGGACGGATCCCATTTCGCGTTGTACGCAAGAGTAAGCACGGAAGCGCCGGTCTTGTAGTTGATGTCGAGGCCCACGATGGCGTCGGTCGGGTCGACGAGGTCGGGGAAGAAAGCGGCATTCTTGCCGATGAAGTACTTCTCGTAGCGGGCATCGAAGTAGAAGCCGCCAAGGAGGCCTTCCGCCAGCTTGAGCACGGCCTTGGCATGGGGATAGTCGCCCTGGTAGCTCGAGGCCACGCCGGGTGCGGTGAAGGGGCCGTCCATGCGGGCGGAGAGGGCGATCTTGTCATCGAGGAGGGAGAAGCCCAGGGTCGCGTACCAGGCGGCCTTGAGGTCGCCGCCTGAGGAGGTTTCCATGTAGTCGTACTTGGCGGCGCGGTAGATGTCGTAGCCCGCGTCGAAGTAGCTCGGGATGAAGCCGTCCTGGAGGACGCGGAGCTGGGTTCCGTAGGTGATGAAGCCGAAGAGCCTGCCGCCTGCGCCGAGCATCGCGCCCATGGACTTGTTGGGCTCGAAGGCCATCTCGCTGAAGGCCGCGAGGGGGAAGACCTTGCCGCCCAGGATGGGGACCATGACGTCCATGCCGTAGACCGCGAGGGGGCTGGCCGTGGCCACGGTGGCAGCGTAGGCGTTCGGGACATTGTCCACCACGACGGTGGCGCCTACCTGCATGTTCTTGATGATCGGGATCCCGGTGCCGATGAGGGGCCGCGCGAAGAGGCGGCCTCCGACGAGGTCCAGCTTGGCGAGGTTTCCCGTGAGGAGCTCGAGGCCGACGTAGGGGAAGTTGAAGAGCTGCCCGTCGAGGCCGAAGTCGAGGCCGAAGATCCTCGTGGTCGGCATGAAGTTCATGTTCGAGTAGTCGTCCATGATGAAGCCGTTGCCGAGGGTCAGGTCGTTCATGGAGCCGAGCTTGGCGAAGAGGGGATCCTGGCCCTTGAGGCCATAGCGGACATAGAGGATCTTGGGGAGGTAGAGGTCGAAGAAGCTCTTCCCGTTGTTGTTGTAGTTGGGGACCCAGTCTCCCGGATAGAACTCGATGGCCTGGTCGTTGGTCGGATAGAGCTTGAAGTGGACCGTCAAGTCTATCCCCACGCCGATCTTGCCGAAAGCGAGGTCGGGCTGGAAGGCGAGCTTGGTCCAGGTATCGGTCGTTCCATCGGCCGACGCAAACACGTCGGTACCGAGGTTGAGACCGGCGCTGAAGGCAAAGGCGCCGGGATTTCCCTGGGTTCCTTCGGCAAAGCCGGCGAACGCGATGAGCGCGAGGGCCAGCGCCGCTATCGTCTTTCTGAGCATATCGGCGAACCTCCTTGCAGTATCCATGTAAGTCTAGCGCCGTACGTGGAAGAAGTATACCGCCCGGAGGGCATAAAAACCACCGCTCCGAGCTGGACGAGGGCATGAGTAAATGCTAGTCTCCATCAAGTCTTCTACCTTCGGAGGAGCCATGGACTTCTTCGCCCGTCTTGACGACATCGTCGCTACCAGGAAAACGGCCCTTTGCGTCGGCCTCGACCCTCGCGTCCCTCCCACTGAACGCGAACCCGGCGCCAGGATCCTCGAGATCAACCGGCGCCTCATTACAGCTACCGCGGAGTTCGCGGCCTGCTACAAGCCAAACATCGCCTTCTACGAGGCCTTCGGACCCGAGGGCCTCAGGGCCCTCGAGGCCACCCTCGACCTCATCCCCAGGGACATTCCGGTCCTCATCGACGCCAAGCGCTGCGATATCGGCGCTACCGCCGAGGCCTATGCCCAGGCGATCTTCGGCCGCCTCGGCGCCGATGCCGTCACCTTGAGCCCCTACATGGGCAAGGATGCGGCCGAACCCTTCCTTGCCTATCCCGGCAAGGGTCTCTTCCTTCTCGCCAGGACGAGCAATCCGGGCGCCGGAGCCCTCCAGGACATCCCGGTAGGAGAGGGGAGTGGCCGCGAGCCCTTCTATATAAGGACGGCGCGGGAATGCGCGTCCTGGTCGTCCTCGGTCGGCCTTGTGGTGGCGGGCAACGACCTTGAGGCCCTCGCGGCCACGCGCCGGGCCGTGCCCGGAGCCTGGTTCCTCGCGCCCGGCATCGGCGCCCAGGGCGGCGACCCCGCTGCCGCCTTTGCCGCAGGCCGCCGCGCCGACGGTTCGGGCGTCCTCGTCGTGGCGGCCCGCGCCGTGTCCGAGGCCGCCGATCCGGCCAAGGCCGCCCGCGAACTCCGCGACGCTATGGAAGAAGCCCGCGCGAAAGGCGTTGCCGCCGTGCCTGCGCCGGCCTACGGGAAGGGCGCGAGCTTCGGCGCCGTGGACGCGGCCGGACTCAGGAAGGACCTCATCGCCGCCCTCGTGAAGACCGAATGCTTCCGCCTCGGCGACTTCGTCCTCAAGAGCGGCAAGAAGAGCCCCTTCTACATCGATTTGCGGCGCCTTATTTCCGACCCCGAAGCCATGCGGCTCGCGGGCCGGGCCTACGCCAGCCTCGCGAAGGGCCTCGAGTACGCGCGGATAGCGGGTATCCCGGCCGCAGGCCTTCCCCTCGCGACGGCTGCCAGCCTCGAGACGGGCAAGCCCATGGCCTGGCCCCGCATGCCCGTCAAGGAACATGGTACAGGCAACCGCATCGAGGGAGCCTGGGGCAAGGGCGAGAAGCTCCTCCTCCTCGACGACCTCATCACGACGGGCGCGAGCAAGCTCGAGGCCGTTGACATCCTCCGCGGCGAGGGCCTCGTGGTCGAGGACCTCGTGGTCCTCATCGAGCGTGGAAAGGAAGGGAGGAGGGACATGGAGGCTGCGGGCATCCGCCTCCACGCCTTCATCCATGTGCGCGAGTTCTTCGCAGCCTGCGAGGAGCTCGGCCTCATCGATGCCGCGCGGAGGAAGGAGCTCGAGGCCTACGTCGACGCGGAGTGAGCCGCCCGGTGTGAGATCGAGAAGGCGCGGTGGACCTTCCGGTCGCGGAAATCCGGCGGGATGGTCTCCTCGCTGATCTCCGCGGCCTCTCCCGGCACGAGGGCGGGCTCCCACTTGAGGCGCCGTGAGTTCGTGGAGAAGTAAAGCCTGCCATCAGGCGCTAGGACGTCGAGGCAGGCGCGGACGAGCTCGGGCCAGTCCCGGTTCACGTCGAAGTCCTCGCTCGTCGCCTTGGAATTGGAGAAGGTGGGCGGATCCGCCACGATGAGGTCCCAGACCTCGCTGCGGCGCGCCGCGCCTGCGAGGAAGGCCCGTACGTCCGAGCGGACCAGCGGGTAGGCCGGGCCTGTGAAGCCATTCAACGCGAGGTTGCGTTCGGCCCAGTCGAGGTAGGTATTGGATAGGTCGACGGTCGTGACGAGGGAGGCGCCTCCCGCGGCCGCGTGGACAGAGAAGGCTCCCGTATAGGCGAAGAGGTTGAGGACGCGCTTGCCTGCGGCTTCAGCCCGCACCCGGGCACGCAAGGGCCGGTGATCGAGGAAGAGGCCCGTGTCGAGGTAGTCCGAGAGGTTCACTACGAAGGAGAGGCCGCCCTCTTTCACGGTACGCTCGGCCTCGGCGCTCCCGAGCCTGCCATACTGGTCCGAGCCCTTCATCCTCTTGCGCGTTTTCGTGAAGCAGGAAGCCTCGTCGACGCCAAGGATCCCGCAGGCCGCCCGCGCCATCGAGGCGAGCCAGGCTTCTTCCTCCGCTTCATCCTTTTCGTAAGGTCTGTCGTAGAGGGCGAGACATAACGCGCTCCCCGATGTATCGGGGCCGCTGCGCGCCCGGACGCCGCCCGCGGCCGCACCGTCGGCGACTGTACTGCCGCCATGGCAATCGGGCTCGCGGTACCAGTCGAGGGCGAGGGGAATCTCGGGGATGTCGCGGTCATAGAGGCGATAGGCGGTCACGCCTTCGCGCCGGGCCCAGCGTCGCAGCGCCTTCTCGTTCTTCGCGACGCGGTTCCGGAAGTACTCGAGCTGCCTCTCGTCCTTCTCGGTCATCGCGTTATTCGATCCGGCCCTTCCGCTTCTGTACCATGACCGAGAGGAGGGCGTAGCCCGAGGAGAGGTCCTCGCGCTGGACGACCACCTCGTCGGAGACCTTGAGCTTGGTGTTCGTGAAGTTCCAGATGGAGGTGATTCCCGCCCTGGTGAGGACCTCGGCCGTGGCCTGGGCCATGGGCGAGGGGACGGTGAGGACGGCTATCTCGGCCTTGAGGCTCTTGATCCCCTGCTCGATCGTGTCCATGGAGAGGATGGGAACGCCGTGGATGTGACCGCCGATCTTGGCGGGATCGGTGTCGAAGGCAGCGACGAAGTGGAGACCGTGGAGCTGGAACTCCTGGTAGCCGAGGAGGGCCGCGCCGAGGTTGCCTGCACCGACGAGGATGGCTTCATGGACCTCGTCCCAGCCGAGGTAGTGCTCGATGGCGGCGACGAGGGCCTCTACCGGATAGCCCTTCTTGGGCTTCCCGATGATGCCGGTGATGGCAAGATCCTTGCGGACCTGGATGGGTTCGAGGTTCAGCTCCTGGGCGATGACCGTGCCGGAGATGTAGTAGTCGCCGGCACGTTGCGCCTGCCTGATGATGTGGAGGTAGGAGGGCAGCCGCCTCACTGAAGGTGCGAAGGAAATCTTGGTCTTTGCCATTCTTGACTCCAATCGAGAATTGAATATAGCTGAATCGATAAAAAAGTCAAGATTTCCCCAAGAGAAATCGTCTCATTGGGTGGGGTGGGGTCGATAAAAACTGATTGGTTAAGTGAAGGCGAATGGAAAAATCACCAGGGCATAAAAAAAGCTCCGGGGAAAAAGGAGGTTAAAACCCCGGAGCTTACGCACAGCGTAGAGTCATGACGAACTCTGGTATAAATATACACACCTCTTTGTAGTAAAGCAAGCATTTTTTTCTATCAATTGGGAGTTCTTTCGGGCTTTTTTCCCTGTCTCGGTATAATGATTCAATATACGAAATGGCATTTCGATTCGGCATCTTTGCGCCTCGCGCGCGACGCGGTTCTCAGTCATACCAGATTCGCCCAACGTAATCGGGCCGTATGGATGCCCCTGCGTGACGGATGACGCATGCCGTCCGGGCGCGGGCAAAGAGCGGCGCCAATCTCTCCCTGAAACGCGAGAGCGTCGTTCCGCCCGCCACATCCTCGTCGAAGAGGAGGGCGTAGCCCTCTTTCCAGGCGGCCAGCCATGCTTCGTCCGCAATCGAGACGATGGGGCTGTCGTCGCTCCGCTTGAACATGGAAAAGCGGATGAAATAGAGGGACGTCCCGAGGTACTCGGAGAGGAGGAGGGCCGGCATGATGGAGCCGTGGGCAGCCGCGATGATCACGTCGGGCCTTCCGTTTGCGCTGATGCTGTCGGCGAGGCGGCGGACGAGAGCGGGTTCCGTGCCCCTCCACGTGTACTTGTCCCTCGCGCCTGAATAGACGAAGGAGGCGAGCTCCGAAGGCATGGCCCCGCCGAAGTCCCTCGCCGCTTCGGGAAAGGCGGGATCGAGGCGATAGGCGGAACGGGCCAGTCCAATGGCCTGCCGGTAGAGGCGGTTCGCCTCCTCGATCTTTCCGATGGGGTGCGAAAGCCGGTAGCGCTTCGCCTCGGCGAGCTCGTAGTAGACGGTCGGATGGAAGGGAAGGCCGTGTTCGGCGCAGATCTTGTAGTTGAGGAGGACGTTGACGATGGCCGGCGCGCGCACGAGGATGCGCCGCGCAGCGGAGGCCCTTCCGGCCTGGTCAGACCGTCCTTCGCCGCCGCCAAAGGCGCCGCCGTTGGCGCTGCCATTGGCGCCGTCCGCCGCGAGGCCGCCGACGAGGCCCGCCAGTTCCTCGAGTATCGAGCCGAAGGCCTCGGCCAGGTCCATGTCCGGATGGGGCGTCTCCCAGTCTTCTCCGCCAAGGTAGTCGTCTATCACGGTCTCCAGTGTAGCCCAGTATCGAATTCGCGGGCTAGCCGCCCATCTCCGTGAGCTGCCTCCAGTACCGGGCTGGCATGAGCCTCCGCTGGAGGGCGGGGTTGCGGCGGCTCTTGTTCTCGACCACACGGAAGTAGGAGCGCCACAGGGCGATGTCCTCGCTGTCGTCCAGGTCCGGTTCGAGGGCGGCCAACGCGTCGCCCATGGCCGCCTCGATGGCGCCGCAGGGGCCGCCAGGCGCGCCGCCCTCCCCCGCGCCGTCAGGGGCGGGCGGCATGGGCGCCGAGCCGAGGGCATAGGCCCGCCCGAGGTCCACGAGGGCGAAGGGCGTGTCGCCGAACCTCCCGAGGAAGAAGGGAGCGAGGGCCGGGAGAACGTTGTGCACAGGCTCCAGGCGGGCGACATAACGGCCGTTCGAGAGCGGCGAAAAGCGCGCGAAGCCTTCGAGGAGGTGGATCTCCTTCGAGACGCGGCGCACCGAGGCGGCGAGTCGCGAGAGGCTCGGCCGCGCGTAGTCGGCGAGGGCAACCTCTCCCCGCGCAGCGCAATCGGCCGCCACGGTAAGGAGATCGGCCTCGACGCCCTCCTCCGCCATCCAGGCCCTGAGCACCGCACCATAGAGGCGTCGCGACAGGCCGAGGACCGTCGCCGCCGCGGCCTCGGCCGCGCCTTCACCGGGGTCGCATATCGCGACAGACGCCTCTCCGTCGAAGAGGTTCCGCGGTCCTTCTCCTTCCACGACGACAGCCTCGGGCCAGCTTCCTGTCTCGATGCTCCGTGCGACGAGGACGATGAGGGCGTCGAGGGAGCCGTCGTAGGCCCAGGTTTCGCCGCTCATGGGAAGGCGAACTCCATTTGTCCTGAGGCGGCGGCCGCCTGCGCCCCTGATCGCCGCCCCACCCGCGATCCTGCGGCAGCCGCAGCGGCCGCGCCGCCTGCGCCGCCTGCGCCGCCTGCGCCGCCTGCGCCGCCTGCGCCGCCTGCGCCGCCTGCGCCGCCTGCGCCGGCCGGGAGGGAGGCAGCGCCAGGCGCAGACGTAGTCCATCCTCCCTCGGGCGCAGGCCCCGTGCCAGCGCCCGGCAGTGGCGGCCTGTCCGCGAGGAAGGCGCGGAGCTCCGAGGGCTCCGGTATGCCGGCGAGGCGCTTGCCATAGAGGGTGATGAAGTAGCGAGCCCGCTTCATGACGAGGCCGAGGCGCGGGAGGTCCTCGGGCCTCATCCTTGCGGCGCGGCGGCACTCGATGATGCGCCTGGCGGATACCGCGCCGAGGCCCGGCACCCTGAGGAGCTCGCCGAGACTCGCGCGCGAGAGCTCGACGGGGAAGAAGTCAGGGTGGGCGAGGGCCCAGGAGGACTTCGGGTCGAGGTCGCTCGCGAGGTTGTCGCCCGTGGCCTCGAGTATCTCCTCGGCCTTGAAGCCGTAGAAGCGGAGGAGCCAGTCGGCCTGGTAGAGGCGGTGCTCGCGGAGGAGGGGAGGCGAGCCCGAGGGGAGTCGGCTATCGCTCCTCACCGGGAGGTAGGCCGAGTAGTAGACCCGCCGGAGGCCGTAGCGGCCGTAGAGGCCCTGGGCGAGGCCGAGGATGTTGCGGTCGCTGTCCGGGGTCGCGCCGATGATGACCTGGGTGCTCTGGCCCGCGGGCGCGAAGCCAGGCGTGGAAGTTATGCGCTTCCTGTCCTCCCTGGTCTCCGCGCAGCTCTCGCCGATGTAGCGCATGGCGCCGAGGATCTCGCGGCCCGACTTGTCCGGGGCGAGGCTGGCGAGGCTCGCCGCGTTGGGCAGCTCGATGTTGGCGGAGAGGCGGTCGGCGTAGAGGCCCGCCTCCCTGAGGAGGCGGTCGCCGCAACCCGGGATGGCCTTCAGGTGTATGTAGCCGCCAAAGCCCGAGTCCACCCGCAGGGCCCGGGCGACCGCGATGAGCCGTTCCATGACGATGTCCGGATCGGCGAAGATGCCGGACGAGAGGAAGAGGCCCTCGATGTAGTTCCTCTTGTAGAACGAAATGGTAAGGCGGACGAGTTCCTCGGTCGTGAAGGAGGTCCGCTCGATGTCATTGGAGGCACGGTTCATGCAGTAGGCGCAATCGAAGCGGCAGACGTTGGAGTAGAGGAGCTTGAGGAGGGAGACGCAGCGGCCGTCGCCCGCGAAGGAATGGCAGACTCCGGCCGGCAGGGACCTCCCCACCTTTCCCTGGCGTGTGCTGCCCGAGGTGGCGCAGGATGCGTCATAGCGGGCACCTGCGGCGAGGATCTCGAGCTTTTCTGCGAGCTCCATGAAAAGTACTATACAAATGTAGGCATCATCGTGCAAGCCAAAAATGCCTTGACCGCTCCGCAAGGCCCGGGCTATCTTCGATTCATGTTTTCAGCGGATCTTCGGACTGCCATCCTCGTGATCGGCAGACGTTCGACTGGCAGCTTCCTCTTCTGCAGTGGAGGTCTGTCCGGAAGAACCGTTGGAGATTTTTGAGAAATCTTTGATTGGCGAAACCAGGCGCGGCCTCCCTTTCCGGGAGGCCGTTTTTTTTGCGGCGTAGTACGTGGCGAGGGGCTAATGGCGCCAGAGTCCCTCCTGTTTTTTCCCGGAAAGAGAGAGCCGAGAACCCGGGTTGAGCGGGAAGGAGCATTGACATGAAATTGATTGAAGCCCTCGACCTTGAAAAGGACTGGGACGGGACGCCGCTTTTTGAAGGGGCGAGCTTTTCCATCGAGGAGGGCGAGAAGCTCGGCTTCGTGGGCTCGAACGGCTCGGGAAAGTCGAGCCTCCTCGGCATACTCTCGGGGCGGGACGAGGACTACCATGGGACCTTGAGGCGCAAGCCCGGCCTCCGCGTGGGCTACGCCGTCCAGAATTTCGAGCCGCCGCAGGGCCTTTCCTGCGCCCGCCTCCTCGCGGTTCCGGCCCTCGAGCTCGAGGCGGAGCTCGAGGCTAAGGGAGAGGAGCTCGGACGCCTCCAGGGCAGGGCCCTGGACCGTGCCCTCGCCGAGTACGGGGAACTCCGCGTGCGTTACGAGGTCTACGGCGCCGAGGAAGCCCTGGATCGCGCAACGCGCCTCCTCGAGCGCCTCGGCCTCGGGGATTCCGGCGATCGCGAGGCTGCGAGGCTCTCGGGGGGAGAGAAGAATGTCCTTTCGCTCGCGGCGGCCCTCATGGGCGATCCCGAGCTACTCATCCTCGACGAGCCCGGCAACCATCTCGACTTCGCGGGCCTTTCCTGGCTCGAGGAATTCGTCAGGGGCGAGCGCAGGGCCATCCTCATGGTGTCGCACAACCGCTGGCTCCTCGACCGCTCGGTGGACGCCATCATCGAACTCGAGGGCAGGCGGCTCCGGCGCTGGACGGGCGGCTTCTCGACCTACCGCATCGAGAAGCTCAAGGCCGCCGCTGGACAGGGCCGCGAGTATGAGGCCGACCGCAAGCGTGTCGAGCGGCTCGAGGCCCTCGTGAAGCGCTTCGCCGAGATCGCGAAATCGAGGCCCGATCCCTCCTGGGGCAGGCGGCTCCGCGCCCGGCGGAGCCAGCTCGAGCGCGAGAAGGAGGCGGCCGCCGACCGGCCGGAGCTGGGCGGAAAGCGCATGAACGTCTCCTTCAGCGCCGCGGAGTCCAAGGCGGACTTCGCCCTCGTGGTCAGGGGCTACGACAAGGCCTACGGCGAGCGCGTCCTCTTCGAGAACGCGGAACTCGAGCTCCTCTCGGGCGAGCGGACGGCCATCGTAGGCCCGAACGGTTCAGGAAAGACGAGCCTCCTCCGGGACATAGTCGCCGCCGAGGGCAGCCTCGACGGCGGCTCGATCCGCGTGGGGCCGAGCATGAAGGTCGGCTACTGCGCGCAGGAGGAGGAGACCTTTGATCCCGGCCTCACGGTCGGGGCCGAATTCACGAAGCTCGGTGCGCGCGAAATCGAGGCGGAGAAGCTCCTCAGGCATTTCCTCTTCCCCAAGGGGATCCTCGAGCGCAAGGTTGGCGAGCTCTCGGGCGGCGAGGTGAGGCGCCTCGAGATAGCGCGTTCCTGCTTCATCGGCGCCAACTTCCTCATCCTCGACGAGCCCACGAACCACCTCGACATCGAGGGGCGCGAGGCCCTCGAGGAGGGGCTCGCGGATTTCCCGGGCACCATCCTCGTCGTTTCCCACGACCGCTGGCTCCTCGAGAAGATAGCCGACCGCGTGGTTCTCGTGGAGGACGGGAAGCTCGTGCCCTACGAGGGCGGTTTCTCGGAATACTGGCGCGACGCGGGCCGGGCTGCCGCGAGCTCCCGGCGCCTCGGCGCCGCAAGGCCGTCCCTCGAGGACAGGGGAGCGGACATCGCGAAGCATCGCGCAACGCGGTCCACGGCAGGGGCGGCGAAGGCCGGCGGCCCGGCCGGCGCTGGAAGCGCCGCAGCCCTCGAGGCGCGCATCGGCGAGGCCGAGGGCCGCAAGGCAGGGCTCGAGTCGGAGGCTGCCAAGGCCATAGCCCGGGGCGACTACCGCGCCGGGTCCAGGCTGGCTGCGGAAGCGGACGCCGCCAGGCGCCTCATCGACAAGCTCTACGAGGAGTGGGCTGCCATGGGCTGAACGCGCGCGGTCAGGCCAAGTTCCCGAGCGGATACTCGTAAAGGATGTAGTCCTCGAGCCTCTCCCAGGAATCGAAGCCGGCGGCCCTGAGCTGGGCGAGGGCCTCGTCCTGGCCGGGCGGCAGGATGCATTCCGTCTCGCCTGTCCCGGCCGCTGCGAAGAAGGCAGAAGCCTCGGCGAGGAGCCCTGCGGCCGCATCGTCGTCTTCCGCATGGAGGAAGGCGATGGAGCCGACGGCCTTCTCGGCGTTGACCCTGCGCGCGATGGCCGCGACGAGGCGGCCATCGCGCCGGACGCCGAGGCAGGAGCCAGCCGACAGGTAGCGCTCGATGAAGCGCCCTTCCGAGAACGCATAACTCTTCCAGGCTTCATGGATGCAGGGGCAGGGCTTGAACCAGCCTGAGTCCGCCACGAAGCGGAGGAGCTCCGCGGAATCACGGAGGGTCTCGACGTCGGCGTACGAATCGGCGGGGCGTGGCGCGCTTTCGCAATGGAGCATGCTCGCCCGGGCGACCTCCCTGAAGCCAAGGGAGCTGTTGAGCGCTATCGACTCGGCGTTGCTGAAGTAGGTCGAGAAGCGGATCGAGCGGAGCCTGCCCTCGCGCGCGAGGGGCGATAGCTGCGACAGGAAGCGGCCGCAGAGGGCCTTGCCGACGCCGTGGAGGCCGCAGTCGGGGTCCTTGCGGAGGCCCTCGAGCCAGGCCTCGCCGGGGCCGAGCCAGGTGAGCTTCGCGAGGCCGACAAGGCGCGAGTCTTCTTGAGGCGCATTGACGGCCGCAACGCCCGGGGCGCCGGCTGCGAAGCAGAGGGCGAGTTCGCCTTCGGCGTCGGCCACCCAGCGGTCGTAACAGGTGGGGATGTAGTCGTCGCCTTCCCAGATCTTGGCGCAGAGGGCGAAGACCGCCTCGCGGTCGTCAGGCGTCGCCCGCCTGAAGGTGAATCCATCGCTTGTCATGGTCCGTCCTATCGCGCGCCGGCGCTGCCTGCCGCCGAAAGGGCCGCGGCGAGCTCGCGGGAGAAGCCCTCGATGTCGGCCTCCGTCGTGTCGAAGCTCGTCATCCAGCGCACGAGGCCGCCCTCCCAGTCGTAGAAAAAGTATTTCTCCCGCAGTTTATCCGCGGCCGCAGGTGGAAGGCCCGCGAAGAGGGCGTTGGTCTCCACGGGGTGGGCGAGGCTGACCTGGGGCAAGGAAGCGAGGCGTGCGGCGAGCCTCGCCGCCGACGCGTTGGATACCTCGGCATTCCGTTTCCAGAGGGCCTGGCCGAGGTAGACTTCGTACTGCGCGGCGATGTAGCGCATCTTGGAGGCGAGCTGGAGGCGGGTCTTCCTGAGGTAGGGGGCGTCTTCCGCATACCGAGGTTCTAGGACCACGACGGCCTCGCCGAAGAGGAGGCCATTCTTGGTGCCACCGAAGGAGAGGAGGTCGACGCCCGGGTCGGCAGTGAAGGCGCGGAAGGGGAGGCCGAGGGCCACGGCCGCGTTCGCGATGCGCGCGCCGTCCATGTGGAGGGCGAGGCCGGCCCCGTGGGCTATCTCGGCGATGCGGCCGATCTCCTTCGCCGTGTAGACCGTGCCGAGCTCCGTGGGCTGGGAGATCGTGACCGCGGCAGGCCTCGCGGCATGGATGCCGCGGAGCGAGGCGAGCGTTTCCTCGAGGGCCTCGGGCAGCATCTTGCCGTGGCTCGATCCGACGGCGAGGGGCTTCATGCCTGCTGCCTCGGGCGCTCCGGCCTCGTCCACGTCGAGATGGGCTCCCTCGGCGCAGAGGATGGACGAGCCGGGCCTTGCCGCGAGGGAGAGGGCGAGGACGTTGGCGCCCGTGCCGTTGAAGACGAGGAAGGCCTGTGACGCGGGCCCGAATTCGGCGCGGAAGAGCTCCTCGGCCCGGGCCGTCCAGGGATCGTCGCCGTAGCCGATGGCATGGCCCCTGTTGGCTTCGGCGATAGCCGCGATGATCTCCGGCGAAGCGCCCGAATTGTTGTCGCTCGCAAAGCTGCGCATGCTGGCTTCCATGTCAGTCACCTTCCTCCCTTGGAATGGTCCAAGTCTATACGCGGCCGGGCTAGAACAGGAAGGCCCCCCCGGTTTACACTTGGAGCTGCACCAACTGTTCCGCACCCACTGAATCTTTCCCCAAGGAAAACCATGGAAGCCACGACGTTCAAGGATCTTGGCCTGGGCGATGCCGCCCTCGCAGCCATAGAGAGGAAGGGTTTCGAGGAGCCGACCCCCATCCAGGCCCTCACCATTCCCCGCCTTCTCGTCGACGGGCCCGACCTCGTCGCGCGGGCCAGGACGGGCACGGGCAAGACGGCCGCCTTCGGCCTCCCCCTCGTCGAGCGGCTCTCGAAGCCGGCCAACGGCGTGAGGGCCCTCGTCCTCGTGCCGACCCGTGAGCTCGCCATCCAGGTCTCCACCGAAATCCTCTCCCTCCGTTCCGGCCCGCTTCCGCGCGTCGCGCCGGTCTACGGCGGCGCCTCGATCGGCGAGCAGTTCCGCCGCCTCGCCATGGGCGTGGACATCGTCGTCGGCACCCCGGGCCGCGTCCTCGACCACCTCGAGCGGGGCAGCCTCGACCTCTCGCGCCTCGAGGTCCTCGTCCTCGACGAGGCCGACGAGATGCTCGACATGGGCTTCATCGAGGACATCGAGACCGTCCTCTCGCGCTGCCCCGAGCAGCGCCGCGTCGTCCTCTTCTCGGCCACCATGCCCTCGGGCATCCTTTCGGTCGCCAAGCGCCACCTCGGGGCCTACGAGCTCGTCGAGGATTCCTCGGAAGCCGTGGCGACGGAGCTTGCCGACCAGGTCTGGCTTGAGGTCCGCGAGGGCGACAAGCTCGAGGCCCTCTGTCGCGTCATCGACGCCGAGGAGGACTTCTACGGCATCGTCTTCACCGCGACCCGCGTGGAGGCCGACCGCCTCGCCAAGGCCCTGGAGGAACGGGGCTACGGCGCCGAGGCCCTCCACGGCGAGATCACCCAGGAAGGCCGCGAGCGCATCGTCGCGAAATTCCGTGACAAGCGGATCACCATCCTCGTGGCCACGGACGTGGCGGCGCGGGGCATCGACATCGAGAAGCTCACCCACGTCGTGAACTGGTCCCTGCCCCACGATCCCGAGTCCTACGTCCACCGCGTCGGCCGCACCGGCCGCGCGGGCAACGCGGGCACGGCCATCACCCTCGTGACCCCCGACGAGTATCGCAAGCTCTTCCGCTTCAAGCACGCCGCGGGCTCGGGCCTCCGCAAGGGCAAGGTGCCCGCGATAGCCGACGTCATCGGCGCCAAGCGCGACCGCATCGAAACGCGCATCCTCTCCCGCGCGGCCTCCACGCTGAAGCCTAAGCAGGCTGAGGAGGCGGCAGCGATGGAAGGGCAGGAAGCCATGGCGCCCGGGGCCCTGCCTGAATCGGCCGCGGAAGCCGCCCCGGCCGCCATCGAGGCCCCGGCGCCCAAGGTCCGCGGCAAGACTGCGAAGGACAAGGCCACGGCCGGGAAAGCCGCCGCCGATGCGACCGAAGCCATCGAACTCTGGGGAGGCCTCGCAGACAAGCTCCTGGCGCGGCTCTCGCCTCGCGACGCAGTGGCGGCGGCCCTCTTCGAGGCCTTCGGCGACGAACTCGACCCGGCCCGCTACCGCGAGATCCAGGAAGCCTCGGTCGATGCGGCGGCCACGGCCCGGCTCTTCGTCGGCGCGGGACGGCGCGATGGCGCCAACCCGAGGAGCCTCGCCTCCCTCCTGAAACGCCTCTCCGGCCTCCCGGACCGCCTCCTCGGAGGCATCGAGGTATACGAGAACTTCTCCTTCGTCACCGTGCCCTTCGAGGCTGCCGAGCGCATCATCGCCGAGGCCCGGAAGGGCGGCGGCCTTCCCGCAGTCCGCCTCGCCACGCCCCGGGCCAGCGAGAGGGGAGGCCAGGGCGGCCATGCGCCGGCCGGACGCGGCGCCCCGGGCTACGGTCCCCGTCCGCGGCCCGGTTATGCCGGCCACGCCGGAAAGGCAGGTTATACGAACCGCGCCGGGCATGCGGACTACAAGGACAGGAAGGACGCGAAGCCGAAGGCCCGCAAGACCAAGGACTGACCGCGGCCCGGGCGGCCGGCGGTTCACTCGGCCGGCCTGCCCGTGGTAAGATGCGGTCACCATGACGAACACCAAAATCATCGAGTGCGTGCCCAACTTCTCCGAGGGGCGCGACCGCTCGATCATCGACGCGATCTCCAGGTCCGTCTCGGCCGTCGCGGGGGTTTCCCTCCTCGACGTGGATCCGGGCGCGGACACCAACAGGACCGTCTACACCTTCGTGGGAGAGCCCGGGGCCGTCGCCGAGGCCGCCTTCCAGGCCGCGAAGACGGCCTTCGCCCTCATCGACATGACGAAGCATTCGGGAGCCCATCCCCGCATGGGAGCCCTCGACGTCTGTCCCTTCGTCCCGGTCTCGGGCGCCACGATGGAGGATTGCGTGGCCGTCTCGAAGGCCTTCGGCAAGCGCCTCGCGACCGAGCTCGGCGTGCCCGTGTACCTTTACGAGAAAGCGGCCTCGAGCCCGCAGCGCATCTCCCTCGCCGACATCCGTTCGGGCGAGTACGAGGGCCTCGCCGCCAAGCTCAAGGATCCGGAGTGGAAGCCCGACTTCGGTCCCGCGACCTTCGTGCCCCGCTGGGGCGCCACGGTCACCGGCGCCCGCGAGTTCCTCGTCGCCTACAACGTCAACCTCAATACCCGCGACAAGAAGCTCGCCAACGAGGTGGCCCTCACGATCCGCGAGGGCGGCCGCGCTGCCAAGGACGCCAAGGGCAATACCGTCAAGGATGCCCAGGGCAACACCGTCAAGGTTCCCGGCCTCCTCAAGGACGTCCGCGCCATCGGCTGGTACATCGAGGCCTACGGCTGCGCCCAGATCTCCATCAACCTCGTGAACTACCACACGACGCCCCTCCATGTCGTCTTCGAGACCGCCAAGGCCGAGGCCGAGAAGCTCGGTCTCCTCGTGACCGGCTCGGAGGTCGTCGGCCTCCTCCCCCTCGAGCCCCTCGTCCAGGCTGGACGCTACTTCCTCAAAAAGCAGGGCAAGAGCGAGGGCGCTAGCGAGAAGGAACTTGTCGAGATCGCGAAGATCTCGATGGGCCTCGACTCGGTCGCGCCCTTCGAGGCCGGGAAGAAGGTCGTCGAATACGCTGCCGCCCGTGCCGGCGGACAGAAGGATGTCCTCGCCTCGATGACGGTCAAGGCCTTCGTGGACGAAGTCGCCTCCGAGTCGCCCGCCCCGGGCGGCGGCTCCGTGGCCGCCCTCGCGGGCAGCCTCGGCGCTGCCCTCGCGGCCATGGTCGGCAACCTCACCGTGGGCAAGAAGGGCTACGAGTCCTCCTGGTCGGAGCTCTCCGACCTCGCGGTCAAGGCCCAGGGCATCAAGGCCCGCCTCGTCCGCGCCATCGACGCCGACACGGCGGCCTTCGCCGCCATCATGGAGGCCAACAAGCTGCCCAAGGCCACACCCGAGGAGAAGGCCGTCCGCGAAGCCGCCGTCCAGGCGAGCTACCGAAACGCCTCCCTCGTGCCCCTTGAGACCGCTGAAACCTGCCTCGAGGCCATAGCCCTCGCAGCGGTCGCGGCCGAGAAGGGCAACGCCAACTCGGTCTCTGACGCCGGCGTGGGCGCCCTCATGGCCAGGGCCGGCGTCGAAGGCGCCGCCCTCAACGTCCTCATAAATATCGGATCCGTGGCCGACGTGGCCTTCGCCGCCGACCTCAAGGCCAAGGCAGAGAAGCTCATCGCCGAAGCCCATTCCCGGTCCGACGCCGTACTTGCCAAGGTGCGCCAGGTCATGTCGGCCTGAGCCTTGAGGCAGGCTTCGGGGCCGGAAAGTCCGGTACCCCGAGCCTGGCCTGACTTACAAGGCATTTTCCTCTTCTTTTGCCGAGGCGTCGCATAAAAATGCGGCGCCTCGGCATATTTATGCTCAAAAATACTTGACGAAGAATCGGCGTTTTCCCTATACCATGCCCATCATGCGTTTTTCGTAGATCCCTTTCGACAGGAGGCCAACCGAATTGATCGGTTCGGATGTCGCCGTTTCGGCGTTGCGGAAGTCCTTTGGCAGCTTTGAGGCGCTGAAGGACGTATCACTTGAGATCAGGCAGGGCGAGTTCTTCTCCCTCCTTGGTCCCTCGGGCTGCGGCAAGACGACGCTCCTGCGCGTCATAGCCGGCTTCGAGGATCCCGATTCGGGCTCCGTTGCGATCGACGGCAGGGACGTCCTGGGCCTCCCCCCGGACAAACGCCGCTGCAACACGGTCTTCCAGAACTACGCCCTCTTCCCCCACCTCACGGTCTTCGAGAACGTCGCCTTCCCCCTGCGAATCCGCAAGGTCCCGAACCGGCTTGTCCGCGACCTCGTCATGCGGCACCTCGCCATGGTCCAGCTCGAGGCCCACGCCGACAAGAAACCCTCCATGCTCTCCGGCGGCCAGAAGCAGCGCGTGGCCATCGCGAGGGCCCTCATCAACGAGCCCTCCGTCCTCCTCCTCGACGAGCCCCTCTCGGCCCTCGACGCCAAGCTCCGCCAGCACATGCTCCTCGAACTCGACGCCATCCACGACAAGGTCGGCATCACCTTCATCTACGTGACCCACGACCAGTCCGAGGCCCTCTCCGTCTCCGACCGCCTCGCGGTCATGGACGGAGGTCGCGTCCTCCAGGTGGGTACTCCCCAGGAGATCTACGAGAGCCCGAAGTCCGACTTCGTGGCCCGCTTCATCGGCGACACCAACCTTTTCTCAGGCAGGGTCACCGCGCGGAAGAGCGCCGAGATAGCCGTGGTCGAGGCCGAGGGCTTCGGACCCCTCCTCGTCGAGGCCAACGGCGACGCTCCCGTAGGCGCCATGGTAAAGGTGGCGGTCAGGCCCGAGAAGCTCCGAATCGGCTCGCAGGCACCCGGGGGTTCCGATGCCGAGCTCAATGTCGCGCGCGGCGCCGTGGAGGAGCCCGTCTACTCGGGCTTCCAGACCAAGTACCTGGTCCGCTGCGAAGGCGGCGCCAGCCTCGTCTGCCTCCGCCAGCACGCCCAGTGGTCGGAGGGCAATCCCGACATCCGCTGGAAGGACGAGGTCTACCTCTCCTGGAGCGCCCGGGATGCAGTGATCGTCGAGACGACGGCCCGGCACGACGGCCCTGCCGAAGCCGCCGCAGCCGCCACGGGGGCCCTCGAGTGAAGCGCAACTACGGCCCCCTCTACGCGGGCCCACAGGCGCTCTGGCTCGCCGTCTTCTTCGCCGCGCCCCTCGTCATCATCGTGGCCTATTCCTTCATGCGGCGGGGCCTCTATGGCGGCGTGGCTCCCGGCTTCTCGCTCGAGGCCTACCGCGAGCTCGCGAACCCCAATCTCGCTGCCGTCGCCTTCCGCACCCTCTGGGTCTCGGCGGTGGCCACGGCCATCACGCTCCTCATCGCCCTTCCCTGCGGCTACAGCATCGCGAGGAGCCGCAACCAGCCCCTCAGGCTCTTCCTCGTCATCGTGCCCTTCTGGACCAACTTCCTCGTGCGCATCTACGCCTGGATCTCGATCCTCGGCAACGAGGGCTTCCTCAACGACTTCCTCCGCGCCCTCGGCCTCGGGAACGGCCTCCAGTTCCTCTACAACCAGGGCGCCGTCATCCTTGTCCTCGTGTACATGTACCTGCCGTATGCCATCCTTCCCCTCTTCTCGAGCATCGACAAGTTCGACTTCACCCTCCTCGAGGCGGCCCGGGACCTCGGCGCCTCGCGCATGGAGTCCCTCCGCCTCGTCATGCTCCCCAACATCAGGGGAGGCATCGTGACCTCCCTCCTCTTCACCTTCATCCCGATCTTCGGCGCCTACGCCATACCCCTCCTCGTGGGCGGCAAGGACTCCTACATGCTCGGCAACGTGATAGCTGACCAGGTGACGAAGACGCGAAACTGGCCCCTGGCCGCTTCCATCTCGATGACCGTGACCTTCATCACGGGGCTTGCCGCCATCCTCTATCTGGCCCGCTCGCGGCGGACAGCGCCGGCCGCCCAGGCCCCCCTGGCAGCACAGGCAGCGCATGAGGGCCGCGACAGCCGCAGGCCCGGCGACAGCCGCAGGCCCGGCGCGAAAGGCGGCGCCCGCGGAGCGGCCGGCAAGGCCGCGGAGGCGGCGGCATGAACACGCAGGCAGATACATTGGCGGTCGCGCCCGCCACGACGCAGACGCGCATGGCTTCGGGCTCGCGGAAGAAGCGCTGGGGCGCATCGGATTGGATCTATGCGGCCACCGTCCTCTTCCTCTTCCTTCCGCTCTTCGTCCTCTTCTTCTATTCCTTCAACTCGTCGAAGGGCGGGACCTGGACGGGCTTTTCCACGGTCTGGTACGAGAAGCTCATCTTCTCGTCGCCAGCCCTGTGGAAGGCCGTGGCCAACAGCCTCATCATTGCCCTGGGCTCGGCGTCGGCGGCCACCCTCCTCGGCGGCCTCGCCGCGGTAGGTACGAGTCGTTACCGCTTCAGGCTGCGCGGGGTCGTGAAGAGCCTTTCCTTCATGCCCATGCTCTTCCCGGAGATCGTCGTCGGCGTCTCCCTCCTCGTCTTCTTCGCCGGCGTGGGCCTCAAACTCGGCATGCTGAGCATCTTCATCGCCCACACGACCTTCAACCTGCCCTTCGTCTACCTTCTCGTGGACGCGAGACTCGAGGAATTCGACTCCTCGGTAATCGAGGCCGCGCGCGATCTCGGCGCCGACGAATTCCAGACCCTCGTCCGCGTCATCCTGCCCATGGCCATGCCAGGCATCGCGTCAGGCTTCCTCACGGCGGTGACGCTCTCCCTCGAGGACTTCGTCATCACCTTCTTCGTTTCGGGGCCCGGCTCGACGACCCTGCCGCTCTACATCTATTCGGCCATACGCTTCGGGGTCTCTCCGGTCATCAATGCCCTCTCGGCGGTCATGGTCGCCCTGACAATAGCCCTCGTCTATCCCCTGAGGAACTTCCTCAAGGCCTTCGCCGCCAGGGCCTGACGCGTGTCGCGCGGGAGGGCCCTGCCTACCCGCGCGCGGACCCGGATCGCGCGATGTGCGGTTGAGATCGGCATCGCGGCCGTTCGGGGCAATGGAAATGGAGGATACGGAAGGTACGGGTACGAGCGCCGGATGGAGAACCCGGACGGCTCGGACAGGGGAAAAGAACGGAGGACACGGAAGGCGCGGACTGGAAGGGCGGTTCATTTTGCAGTCGGTGTCCTCAGTATTCCAGGTCGGTGCCTTCGTCGTTCCAAGTCCGTGATTTCCGCGCTCAAGCCCGTGTCTTCGGCGTCCCCAGTCCGTGCCTTTCGTGTTCTGAATCAGTGATTTCGGTGTTCGAAGCTAGCGATTTTCGTTTTCTAATTCAGTTCTTTCCGTGTCCCAAGCTCATGCCTTCCGTGTTCTTGTATCCGTTTTGGTTTTGCTGTCTCCAGCCGAGGCAGCGCATGCCTTCCAGGGCGGCCCTGGGTCGCCCATCCCATGCACCGGGAGGTCAGCATGAAGACTCCCTCTCTCTCCAGGGGCGCCAGCCGGGCCGCCGCCACCGTGGCCCTCGTCGTCGCCTGTGTGGCGCTCGCCGCGGGACTCGTCTCCTGCGCGCCCAAATCGGCCCAGTCCGGACAGCGCAAGCTGTACATCTACAACTGGACGTACTACACGCCTGATTCGGTCATCGCGGCTTTCGAGAAGGAATACAACTGCAAGGTCTACTACGATTCCTTCCCCTCGAACGAGGAGATGTTCGCCAAGCTAAAGGCCGGCGGCGCCGACTACGACATCTGCTTCCCCTCGGGCGACTACGTCTCGATCATGATCAAGGAGGGAATGCTCGCCCCCATCGACCATTCGAAGCTCTCGAACTACGGGAACATCGACAAGGATGTCCTCGCGAGGTGTGACTTTGACCCGGGCAACGTCTACTCGGTGCCCTACTACATGGGCGCGGCCGGCGTCGCGGTCAACAAGGCGAAGGTGGGCAGCTACGACAAGAGCTGGTCGATCTTTTCCCGCAAGGACCTCGCGGGCAAGATGACCATGCTCGACGACATGCGCGAGGTCATGGGAGACGCGCTTGCATATCTCGGGAAATCCGTCAACTCGACTGACCCCGCCGATATCGCCGCCGCCACGCGCCTCATCAATGACGAGTGGAAGCCCAACCTCCTCAAGTTCGACGCCGAGGCCTTCGCAAAGGGCTTCGCGGCAGGGGAGTTCTGGGTCGTCCAGGGTTATGCGGAATCGATCTACGCGGAACTCGATCCAGCCGAGCGCCAGAACGTGGACTTCTTCATCCCGAAGGAGGGCGGCCCCATGTACATCGATAGCATGGTCATCCTCAAGACGAGCAAGAACATGGACCTCGCGCTGGCTTTCATCGACTTCATCCACAGGCCCGAGATCTATGCCGAATTCGTCGACACCTTCGGCTTCCCCGCCACCTGCAATGTCCCGGCCCGCGACCTCAAGAAGGGGCCGGCCTGGTACCAGGCCTACGACCTCGGCGCCTGCGAGCTCAAGAAGGACGTGGGCGCGGGCCTTGACCTCTACAACAAGGCCTGGCAGGAAATCCGTTTCGGGGACTGACCGATCCGGGCGTTCGACGATTGCCCGCCGAGGCAGCCGCCCGACCCGCGGCAGGAACCGCCGCGTACGACATCCGGATCACAGGGAAGAAGAAAGGCCGCGCGCGACCCGCATGATGTGCGGGTCGCGCGCGGTCCTCGTTTTTGCAAGGCCTTCGGGTGCCGGCTAGTGGCCTGTCGGCGGGGCGGCCGATGGCGATGCCGAAACGAGGACGAAGGTGTCGAAGGGCTTCAGGGTGGCGCCCGTGGCAAGGGATACAAGTTTCGCGTAGGTGACGCCGTCCTTGAGGTAGAAGGCGATGCGCGCTGTCGCATCCTTCGCGTCGGGACGCCTGACGTCCGCCAGGCTGCCATCCGCGATCTTCGCCGATGCGCTGACGATGACGGTCATCTGGTCGGTGCTGCGGCAGTCCACAAGACAGCCGTCCTGGTGGCTGTTCTGGAGATAGGTGGCCGCGGCCCAGCGGAAGCGCTCGAGGGACGCCTCAGCGGATGCGGCCTTCGCTTCCGCGGCAGCGGCCTTCGCCTCGGCCGCATCAGCCCGGTTCCGCTGGGTCACGATGGCTGTGCCGGAACGCTCGAGGGCTCCGCGGAAGACGCCATACTGGAGCCTCGCTTCATATTCGATCCTGTCAAGCGCTGGCGGAACGGAATTGACGTACGAGATTCCCCTGAGTTTCCCGGACAGGAGGAGGAGGTTCCCGTAGGACGTGTCCAGCCCGGCTGCATCCTTCGTCCCGAGGACATCGGACTCGAAGATCACGGAGGGAAGGCTCGCGACCGTCGGGGCCTTGGCGTCATCCTTGAGGGTGAAGCCCGTGAGGAGGGGAACGGTGTCCGGGTCGTCGAAGACGGGATTCCAGCGCTCCGTGTAGCTGGCAGCCAGGCTGTCGCGCTGCCGTTTCGAGCTCTGCTGCTCGTTCGCAAGGGCCGTTTCGAGATCGTCTATCTTGCCCGTATAGGTTGTGATGAGGTTCTGCTTTTCCAGGTCGAAGAGCCGCGCCTGGCTGTTGAGCACTTCCTGCTGCTTGCGGGTCTGTTCCGAGAAACGCTTGTCGAAGCTGTCGATCGTGGACTGTATGGAGGCGACGCGGGCCTTGGCGTCGGCTATCTGACCGTCGTAGCGGGTGCGGACGGCCTTCTTCTGTGCCTCGGCCTGGGCCGTGGCCTGCGCCTTGCGCTTCTTCTCTTCGGCCTTCGGGTAATGCCTTGCGGTAATCGCGTCGAGGCTCGCGGCGAGGTCATGGTCGATGGCCTGGAGGGCGGTCTTCTCGGCTGCCTGCAGCCGTGAAAGGTCCAGCTTGGCCTGTTCGAGATCGGCCTCGCTCTTTTTGGCCGTGTCGAGGAGGTCCCCGAGGTTGAGGTCCTCGAAGGGTTTCACGTCCACCGGCATGGCGGCAGTCTGGTTCCTGATGATGCCCGTAACCACGAGAGAGGCGAGTACGAGACCCGCGAGCGTCACGAGCGTGACCACGACGACCCGGAAGGAGCGGTTCTTCCGGGTCTTGGCGAATTCCTTCTCGAGGTCATAGACCTGTCCGTCCTTGCGGGTGGCCTTTCTGGCCTCGTCGAGGAACTGCTCGGACCTGTTGCGGACTACCTGCCTTATTTCGTTGTCATCGACCATATGCCATTCCAGTCGCTCGGCGCCTTGCCGGCGGATATCCTGTCCTTGAATACGCTGACCAGGGGAAGGCTGACATCCTTCCATTCCCGGCCCGCTCCCTCCCAGTCGCCGGCGTAATAGGAGCGGAGGCCTCGCGAGAAGGCCTCGGCCTGGCTCCTGAACGCCGCGTCAGCCCGATCGTTGCTGACCGGCCAGAAGATGCTCTTGCCCTCGGTCTTGCCCTTGACCTGGACCCGGTCAACCTCGAGGAAGTAGTAGTCCTTCGAGTCCCTCTCGACCTCCCGCTTCACGTACTCGGAGCAGACGACCGGCACATGGTAGATGCGGGTGAGACCCTCGAGCCGCGATGCGGAGTTGACGTTGTCGCCAATGACGGTGTTGGTCATCCGTTCGTACGATCCGATGTTGCCGTAGAAGACCTCGCCGCCGTCGATGCCGACGCCGACCTCGACGAGGACCGCGCGGTAGACCCTTTCCTCGGCATCGGTGAGGGCGCCTTTGCGGGCGAGTATCCTGTCGCGTTCCGCCTTGAGGCTTTCGCGGAGCTCCGCGGCGACCTCCTGGATGCGGTACGCCGCGTTGACCGCATCGAGCGACTTGTTCGCGGTTCCGTCTATCGTGCCGAAGACCGCGAGGAGGGCGTCGCCGATGATGGAGCCGACGATGCCGTCGGACTCGTGTATGCGGCCGATGGCGCGCTGGTAGTGGAGGTTGAGCACGTCGATGATGTCGTTGCCCAGGGTTTCCGTCATGAAGGTGAAGCCCTTTATGTCGGAGAAGAGGATCGTGAGGTCCTTGGTCGTTCCCTCGAGGCGGATCTCGCGCTCGCTGTAGGCGCGCTTTGCGATGTCCTGGGTAACGAAGCGGCGGAAGATCGACATGAGGTTATCGATGGTCGAGGACAGGGCATTGAAGGAGGCCCCGAGATAGGTGACGTCGTCGTTGGGGGCGTCGGCGAGGTCGATGAGGGTCATGCGCTGGTCCGTCTGCATCTTCATGAGGCTCTGCGTCATGCGGCCGACGAGCCCGAGGATCCTTCGCACGAGGAGGGCGGCGACCAGCACGCAGATCAGCGTGATGACGACGATGATGATCATGACCGTCAGGAAGATCGAGCTCGTCTGGGAGTCGAACTCACGCTGCTCTTCGGCCCGAACGATATAGGCCTTCCACTTCTCGCTGTATTTATAGACGCCGAAATACGAGGCGTTGCCCGCCGAGAAATAGGTCTTTCCCTCGCCCGAGCCGTTATCGCGGGAGGTGGCCATCTCCTTCAGGGCCTTCGCGTCCGTGAAGGAGGCCGGCTGGGGGTCGGCCGAGGCCCAGAAGAGGAAGGATCCGTCATCCCTCACCGCGAAAGCCGATGAGTGGCTGCCGGAAAGGTCCGTCGAAGCGCTCTTGGTCATCGCGTTGACTGCATCCGCAAGCTCGCCCTTGTAGCCCATGATCTCATACTGGTTCGAGGCGAAGCTGTAGATCTCCGCGAGGTCCTTGACGAGGATTCGGTTGGCGAGCTTGGTCAGTTCGCCACGGCTCATCGTGATGTTGATGTAGTTGGAGGCAAAATTGGAGGCCAGGAGGAAGACCGACAGAACGATGACGATCTTCGTGACGATAGGCGTTACCCTGGTCCCCGATACTTTTGGCCCCAGAACTGTGGATACTGGGTTCATAGCATCGGAATTTAGCTCATGTACCGATGGAAAGCAATGACTCGCCGTTGCTATCGCTCAATATTCTTCGCCCAAGGCCTGGGATCCGATCTGAAGCGGCCAACCCTTCGTCGCTGGCAGGGCCTTCCGGCCGCTTCCGGCCGCTTCCGGCTGGCCTATAGGCCGCCCAGGAAGTCTCTCCGCGCCAGCTCCTCCGCTCCGGCCGCGGCCGCGCTGCCTTCCGCGAGCTTCGTGAAGACGGCCATGTCCATGTACCTGAGGGTGAGAGGGCGTTCCAGGGCCATCCTCGTGACCTTGTCCTCCCAACGCGCCTCCTTCGGATCGAGGAGGGCGGGGTCGCCGTATTTCGCCACGAGGGTCGTATAGAGGGAATAGTGGTCCATCTTTTCCGGATTGAGGAAGACGACGATGACCCATAGCTTGGAGTCATAGAACTGGAAGAAGGCGCGCTTGACGAAGGAGTCGCCTGAAGCCTCGATGAGGCTCTGGTTCCGGGCGGGGAGGAGGGATACGTCTTCCGGACCGCGGTACATGAACATGCTGTCCTTCGAAAGGAGGGTTTCGACCTCCTCGATGCTCATGCCAAGCTTGATGCCGCGGAATTCCGCGGGAAGTGCGGTGGGAGACCCGGGCTGGGAAACTGCCGGGGAGGCCGTGGCTGCGGCTGTGGCCGAAGGTGCCTTGCCCGGGGCGGCCTGGCCAATGGCTGGAATGGCGGATGCTACGCTCAGGGCAAGGACGAGGCTCGCCAGCCTGCCGGCCCGGGGATGTAGTTTCATACTTCTATCAGTATCGGCCGCTCCCTGCCTCTCCTTTTAGGCCATTCGGAGCCAGCGCATCCGGAGCCGCCGGGAAGTGATGAGGTACAGGAGGGTGCCGGCCTGGCGCTTCGAGGCCTTCCCCTGCCCGTCAGGACCGATGTATACCCATTATCAGGATGTTTCCCTTCGATACGGAATCCGGGCCCCGCATCGTCCTGGAGGACGAACGTTTCCTCGTGGCCTACAAGCCTCCGCGCCTCCATACCGCGCCCCAGGAGGGAGGGGGAGATAGCCTCGCCGCCTGGGTTTTCGCGCAGCGACCCGCCGCCCGTTTCGAGGCCCCCCGGCCCGGCGCGGCAGCGCAGGGTAGCCGCCTTCTGGAAGGCGGCCTCTTCCATCGTCTCGATTACGAGACCTCGGGCCTCGTGCTTTTCGCCCTTGATCCGGAAGCCCTTGCATCGTTGGTCGCATCGCAGGAGGCGGGCCTTGTCGAGAAGTCCTATCGAGCCCGCGCCTCGGTTTCCCTCCTTGTCCAGGAAGGGGCCCGTCCCGGCCGCGGCTGTCCGCTCGGCCTTGCGCGGGAAGAATGGGACGGCGCCCTGGCCGCCGCGGCTTCCGCCCCGGCCGGAGAGTGGACCGTCGGGGGCGGCGTCGATGCCGCCAGGGCAGCCCGATTGGCCGCGTTGGCTGACCTTGCCCGGCTCGGTTCCGGCCGCGGTATCGAGTCCAGGTTCCGGCCCTTCGGAAAGGGCGGCTCAAGGGTCGCCTGCCTCGCGCCGGAAGAACCGGGGCCGAGGGGCGGAGGCAGGAGGAGCCACGGCTCGCCCGGGACAGTCTACTCGACCGCCATCGCCTCTATGGGACCGGTCTCCGAGGCCGAAGGCCAAATAGAGATCGTGGCGGTGATCAGGCGGGGGTTCAGGCATCAGATCCGCGCGCAGCTCGCCTGGCTCGGCCTCCCGCTCCTCGGTGATGCCCTCTATGGCGGGCTTCCCTTCCCGCGCCTCTGCCTCCATGCCGAGGCCCTGACCTTCCCCCATCCCGCCAATGGTTCCGCCGTCCGCGTGGACATCTCCAGGCAGTGATGGGCGATACAGCCCCGGTCAGCGGCGGGCGGCGCGTTGCATTTTGCCGCGGTATCAATTAGTCTACAAGCCAGAATGCCGCAGAACTCGGTCTTCGACCGTCTCGTCGTCAGCCTTTCCGCGGAGGAAAGGAGCCAGCTCCTCGATCGGATCAGCCGGAGCTGTTCCGTCTCCGAGGAGCCCCTCTACCCGGAATCCGGCGCCTTCGCGCCGCGCAAGCGAGTGGGGCCCGAAGACCTGCCTTCGCTCGGCTTCTTCAAGCGCCTCGTCCTTTTCCTCCGCCGCCTCTTCACGGGCCGCGACATCGAAAGCCTCCTTGCCGAGGACGATATACGGAACATAGCCAGGGAGGTCGAGCGCCGATGCCCCGGGCTCGTCAGCGAAAAGAGGGGAGTGCTCTGCGAGCCCTTCCTCGACGAGCTGCGCCGGCTAAGGGATTCCGCCCGTTTCTTTTTTGACGTCCTTGCGAGGAGCATCGACGTGGACAAGCCTGCCTTCATGGCCTTCCTTGCCTCCATCGAGCTCCCCGAGACCCATGCGAAGCTCCTCGAGTCGACCGATCCCTTCGGGTATGTCGAGAGCCATCCCGAGGCCGACGAACAGGAGGTCAGGCAGGCCATGCTGTCCTCCTTCGATGAGGCCTTCTCCGGCCTCCAGGAGGACAGGCGGCGCAGGATGTACCAGGATCTGCGCTGCCTTCTCTTCCTGAAGCGGCTCTCGGGCTTCCTGTTCGAACGCCTCATCGCGACCTTCCACCAGGGGGCGGAGCCCGGCGAAGGTGCCGCCGCCACCTTCCTTGAATCCCGCGACCTTCTCGTCGAGCTCGGCGACATCCTCTTCTCCCTGTCGACGCCTCCGACCCTGCAGCTCATGGAATCCCTCTTCGTCTTCGCCGAGCGGGAAGAATTCGCCAGGGAGGATTTCAATGCCGAGGACAGCATCGCTACCAATCTTGGCAAGACCGAGGTCTCCCTCGCGCGCATACGGTCCTTCAACCAGAAAATACCCCTTGCCGACATCATCCGCATCGTGACGGGCGATCCTTCCTACGCGCCGAGGGAGCTGCCCGCCGGCGAGGACTGGCTGGCCATCTACCGGGGCTTCTGGAAGGCGCGGATCGAGGCGAGGCTCGAGGAGCTCAGGAACGAGCGGAAGTACCGCAAGCTCGCCGAGGAGCTTGCCTCCTTCATCGGGGATGTCCAGCCCGCCATCTTGCCGCACATCTCGCGCGAGGACGGAAGGGACAGCCCTCCCGTGAGGCAGGATCTTGGCCTCGCCTTCATCGATGCCTTCTCCCGCGGGATCTTCACGAAGGAGATCAATCGGCCGTTGCGCCTCGTTCTCATGGACGGCGAGTTCTACCGCAAGGAGAACAGGCTCGAGTTCACCGATGCCTACGATACGGTCCTCCGCGGCCCGGAGACCGTAGCCGGCTTCGACGCGCGGCTCTCGCCCGAGGGCGAACTCGGTGGAGCTTGGTGCCAGGCCCGGATGGATCTCTCATCCGTGGCTGTCAAGCGCAGGAAGATCCAGTCCGTCCTCAAGAGCGCCGATGACGAGGCTGACGGCATCATCAGGACCTTCGGCGCTGCCCTGGGCGAACTCGTGAAGATAATCGGCGGGATACTCAAGGGGGAGGCCGGAGGCCGCTACGATTCCCTCGCCAACCTGGCCTTCCTCGATGGAAAGGCCAACAAGGAATTCCTCAAGAGCCTCGAGGTGGCCAAGGACCGTTGCGAAAGGGCGATGAGTCTCCTTGTGGAACTGTCGGGTCTCGATATGGTACGTCCCGGAACATGAGTACAGAGTCTGCGACGCGGGCCGCCCTCCTCCTTGTCGCCTTCCTGCCCTGCGCGGCCCTTTGCGCCCAGGCAGGGCAGGCGACCGGCGCGATGGCCGATACCGAGGTTTTCGCCGACGCGTCCCTCCTGCCTTCCGGGTCTGGTTTCGACCTCGTGGAGCGGAGCGATTACCGGCGCTATGTCGACGGCAAGCTCTCGGGCTTCATCTACCGCGAATCCAGGGCGAGCTTCAGGGAAAACACGCCTTCGGCATCAGGCCAGGCAGCCTGGGAAGGCGAGCTCTACCTCCTCGAGGAAACCATCCACGATGAATCGATATCGGCCCGGAAGGTGGCCCGTGTCCTCGAGCTCGACCTCGTCTCCTCGGAAGGAAGGGTGGACCAGGCCGGGGATTCCGGCTTTCCGACCCATCGGGCCTTCCTTGCAGGCCGCCCCGCCGATCTTGCAGAGGGATCGTCCTGGATGGCTCCCGCGGCCATCGCCCTCGATCCGCATAACTCGGGCAATTTCATGCTCCTGCCCATCCTCGTCGAATACCGCGTGGCGGGCAAGGCGGAGTACGACGGTTCGCCGGCTGTCCTCGTCAAGGCCAAGTTCGCGGTCCGTTACGACGCAAGCCGGAGCACTCCGGCCCGGGCCACGGGCGACGCCTTGGCCGGCGGGGCGGCAGCGGACGGGCTGCGCGCGGCAAGCGGGACTCACGACCTCGACATATATCTCGATGCAGCCGCGGGCACCCTCGTCTTCATCAGGGACCGCTTCGACGAAAGCTATTCCTTCGCTTCCGGGGCCCCTGAGCGGCACGCGGGCTTTACCCTTGTGTTCTACGCGCCATCGCTCCGCAGCGAAAGGGGAGCAGCCATCGCTTCCCTCGGCGCCAGACCCGTCGCGGAGGGCGAGGCTCCTCCTGCGCAAGGCGCAGGCGCCGCCGCGCCTGTTTCGTCCTCGACAGGACCCGCGCCCCTCAAGGCGGGGGAGGGCGATGAACTCGAGGAAGGGCCAGCCCTCATGGCCGCCGGCGTCGACCTCCTTGAATCTCCTGCTGGCCTCGTCTTCAGGATCAAGGACCTCCAGTTCGCGGCCGACAGCGATGAGCTCCTCCCCGCGGCTCGCGACCGTCTCGACGAGATAGCTGCCCTCCTCCTCCGTTTCCCCGGCAGGAATTTCCTTGTCGAGGGCCATGCAGCCGGCGTCGGCAAGCCCGCGGGCGAACTCGAACTTTCCGGGAAGCGGGCCCTCAGGGTGGTGAAGGAACTGGCGGCGAGGGGCATACCGGCTGCGCGTTTCACCTGGCGTGGCCTCGGCTCCTCGATACCCATAGCTTCCAATGATACCGAGGAGGGGCGCTCTCGCAACAGGCGCGTCGAGATCACCCTCCTCGAATAGCGCTGGCAGCGCCTTGCCTGTACGCCACCCGGCACGATAACCTCGCGTGATGCTGTACCGAAGGATCGCCCTGCCGCCTCTCATGAACCCGCCTTTGCGCGATTCTCCCGCTTCCACGCCGGAGACGCTTCCCGACGGCTCCTCCTTCCTCCGGCTTTCCTTCCTCCCGACGGGCGGCAAGAACGCCGCCACCGGTGCCGCCGCCCACGGCACACCCGGCGCCGGCCCGCGTCCCGAAGCCTGCCTCTCCTTCGGGTCCTGGGGCGATATGCGATACCTCGAGGGCGGGGACAATCCCCGGCGTTCGGCCTTCTTCCTGCATCTCGGCCTGCTTCCGTCCGCAGTCCTCGGGACCGAGCTTTTCCATACGCGGCGTGTCCTCATCGAGGGAAGACGCGGCATGGAACTGGCGGGACCCGCGCCACTAGCCGGTGGAGCGAGCCATGACGGCATCCTTCTCTGCGACGCGGCAAAGGCGGCCTGCATCACCGTCGCTGATTGCATGCCCATCTGGCTTCTCGATGGCCATTCGGGGAGCTTCGGCGTCCTCCATTCGGGCTGGAAGGGAACGGGCATCCTCGCCATCGCGGTGAAGGCGCTCTCGGAGGATTTCGGGAGCCCACCGGAGTCCATCTCCGTCATCCTGGGGCCGGCCATCGGCGCCTGCTGCTATGCGGTGCCCCCC
>Ga0209099_1000457_pt1 | contig 48651 bp, 85 predicted proteins | sample AD_JPNHW2_MetaG_FD_184430 | JGI IMG/M metagenome (GOLD analysis project Ga0209099, IMG submission 184430) | Active sludge microbial communities of municipal wastewater-treating anaerobic digesters from Japan - AD_JPNHW2_MetaG (SPAdes) (version 2) | ecosystem: Engineered > Bioreactor > Anaerobic...
CTTTGTGTAGTTTTCGCTGATGTCAACCCTTACAATGTGACCTATCCTTTGTTTTGCCTCTTTGATAAGGTCAGCAAATACCTGGTGCACATCTTCGCCTGTTGGCAGTTCTGTACTCACATTTGTTTTTTCAAAGTCAAATTTAACCCTCTGTGCTTCCATTTTCAAAGTCTTTCATTGCGTTGTCAATAATCTGTTTAATTTCCTTGTCGGTAAATTTAAGGTATAGTTTGCCACGTTGCTGAAACATGGCGTTTTGGAGAAGAAAGCGGGCAAATTCTTTTCCGTATTCTTCCATACATTGTTCAATGATTAGTTTGGCTGTTTTGTTGCCGTAAAGCAGCTTATCACAGTCAACTTTTTCTATTATTTCTTCAATCTTTGTCATTTGTCCTAATTTAGATATTATTGTGAAATATTACGGAGCTTCAGGAAGTTTCATCCAATATAAAACAGTCCCTTTTAAATCACTCTGCCACATATCAAGCCACTCAGATTCATTCCAAAAGCACATCTTAACATAGCAGTTATCCATAAAACACAGATAGCTACCTTGTCTGTCTGGATATATAGATGCACTAATCCAATTACTCTTTTCCTCCACATCAGGCAGAGGACACCAATTTTCTCCTTCAAGGGAGGCATACCATCCAGACCAGTTTGGCAATCTTCCTCCTCCTTCACGGGTTATCTCAAATCCATGCTTTTTGCAGTCTGAAATAAATCTTTTCAAATCTTCTTTCTGATTCTCATCAACCACAATTTTTATTTCAATCCGTTTCATTGCTGTTCCTCCAATTTTTCAAATTCATAACTATTTATGAAAATAATATTGTCGTCTCTGTCAATGACAGATGGTAAACAATCAAGTAATTCAGAGTATATCAAATCTTCTTCAACTTCTCCAATTTCATCATCTGTATTTATAGTGAGAATGTACCTAAGTTGTTTCATTGCTGTTCCTCCTTAATTGTTAATTCCTCGCCGGTCAGGGCAAAACAAAGGTTCTGAAGCTGGTGAACGTATTTTATGTGTTTGTATTTTTGACACTTAAATCCGCTTCTGACACCAGTGGATACAACTCTTGAAAACCAAGTGAACGATATCTTTCGGTGTCCAATGTATAGGTCAAAAGTGTAGTCGTTATCCTCAAACCCAAACTTTCGCAGCCATTCTTCGGTTAATGGGATGCCTGAAATAAGGCCATGTTCACAGCCAATACACACATTGTCATAGTGGACATGAATACCGTTCCCATAATCAGGATCAGTAATACCATGAACTGTTGCAATGTAATATTCCTGATATAAAACAAAATTTCCAATTCTCAATTCATTTGCTTTCATGGTTTCCTCCTTCCTGTTTCAATTTCCCAATCTTCGCGGAGTTGGGAAGTCTCTTTAACATCATTGTTGAATACATCAAATTTCATCCATACTCTTCTTGTACTATTAAAATACCAACCATTGTCAGCACACCACTCCGCAAACTCGCAGAGGTCTTTGTTGTACCTTTGAATGATCTCATGCAATTCAATCAGTGTTTCATCACGTTGTTTCCGAAAGTGTTCAGATGCCGTGTCTTTGTTTACATTTTTCTCACATTTTTCAAAAAACGCAACAATATCAATAGCTGCAAATATTTCCCAGTTATCATATTTTTGACGATTAACTTCGTTTTTGATAAGTTTTTCAACTTCGTGTATCCTATAAATTTTTTCCGATATTTCCTTTTTCATTTTGTTTTCTCCTCAATATTATACATTGTTTCCCCAATATATCCTCCTCCGTAATCGTGGCTTGTTTTTCCCATAAACTTCCTTCTCGCTTTCAAAACTGCCTTCTTAATATCTTCATATCCAATGACGACCCATTCTCTTTCTCCAGATACAGCTATATGCAATTCATCAACTTCCCCGTCTTTTTCAAATAATCGTATTACTACATCGTTTTCCTTGCACCTATATGTAAAACTTCCATTTTCTATTGCCTTGTGTTTCATTTCGTTTCCTCCAATTCGTTTATATAATCATCATAGTTTGGAGCAACTTTCTTCCCAGTACATACCTCCTCAATCAAGGATGCTCCTTTATCCATCCCGGCAGCAAAGCATTGCCTTCCAAATATTTTCATGGCTTCAATACATTTCCCAGGTGAAATTGAATCATTATGATAGTTTCTTTTTAACACAGAAACAGTTTTCCCAGTTTCTTCAGTCGCCAATACATCAGCTAAAATTTCAATCATTTTCTTAATTTCCTGTTTTTTCATTTTAGTATTGTAAAAGTTTAACAAAAAACAATATTCCGGCAATGGCAAAGTAGCCGAGGAGCATTCCCGCTACAAGTCCCCCAATCCATTTCCAATCAATTTTCTTTATCCATTTCATCTTTGTAGATTTTAAGAAGTTCTTTTGTCGTTATTAAGGCATCATCATATCCATCAATGTAGCATTTCCACTTCCCGTCAACCCCTATTGTATCGCAGTTCAGGTTAAGCCAATCACCAAATTTTATGGCAAATTCGTCCTGTTCGTTCATGGTTCTATTTTTAGTTTAAGGATTGAATGTTTATTAACCACACAAGATTTAATTTCAGGCATTTTGCCTACCTCATTGTTCGGGGCATAGGTTATTTCAACTTCCGCACATGCAGCAGCTTCTTCTATTCCCGTGTTATAGCCAACTTCCCATGCAATAGTACGCTCCATTCGTTCGTACTCTTTCAGTAGTTCACAGATTTTTGCACGGCTCCGGGTTACAAAACCTTCTTTGCCGTAGCCTTTGCTTTCTAAAAATTCGTTTGGTGTCATTTCATATATTTTATAAGATTCTTTTGTTTGTCAGGAAGTAAATCGGCATCAGCCAAATCAAATAATGCCTGATTGTAGGCATCTTTCTGGATTTCTGCTAAGATGGTTTTATACGCTTCATTTGTAGCGATAATCAACGCATTTGAAAGTTCCTCCGGTGTTTTCATATTTTCACAGCTTTATGAAGTTTAACTTTTAACAGACTTCTTAACTGCCATGTAAGCAGTTCATACGGTAGCATCATGCTTTTGTCTCGTGGCGTTACCACCCATACCCATTGTTTCTTTTCCTGTAATTCAGGCAGGTCGGTTACTGCGACCTCCTTCCCGACTTTGTAAAATTTACTTTCCATATTTTTTCGGTTTCCCTTTAATTTGCTTTACAAAGTTAAGCATTATTTTATCCCTGTGCAATATTTTTGACAAAAAAAATACCTGCCCATTTCTGAGCAGGTACAAATCAATCAACAGATGTTCAATTAGTCCCTATCTTTTGTCCATGTTTCCGGTTTTGGGTAAGTCGGTTTGTCCGGGTCTTTTTTGTAGATCAGCCAGAGCAAAGCCAAGAAGGTCGCAAACATTCCGATAATACAGAAGGTGGCAAAAATGATTCGGGCAATGGGTAGGGTAGCCAAAGCATATCCGAAAAATCCTCCAAAAGCAAAGGCAGCCACGAATACAAGAGAAAAGAGTGTTTTTTTCATAATAATTCATCAATTAAGTGTTCATCCCTTTTGTGTAAATCTTCAAAATCAATTCCTCCCTGTTCGTCTTTGATAGATTTCAATACTTTTTTCATCCCTTCATTGTAAAAATCCAAAAGCAAATTTTCTATTTTCAACTTCCGTATTTGTTTTTTCAGCAGTTGTTCGCTGATCCGTTCAACATCAGCATCAAGAATGTCATGGTCGCGAAGGTATTTTTCAGCAGTTTTTCCGGTCATTTCTGATAGGGCCGTGTCGCAGCAGTAAGCATTAAGAAGTTGCGATAATTTTAATTTCATTTGTTCCTTTTTATTGATAATTCAATGTATGCAAACAAACAACATAAAAATCCCAAAATGCTTACGAGCAAAACTTTGGGGTCTTTATCTACATAGAAATATAGCAGGAAGAACCCAATCCCTATAAAATAACCTATTAAGGCTTCAATCTTTTCTTGTATGTTTTTCATTTGATTTTTTTTGGATTAATGTAAGTAAGCCTGAAGTCTTTATTTTCCGGGTCAGCCAGAAATTTATGAGCATGAGCCTCTCTCCGGGCTTTGGTTGAATAGTAAAACGTAGTATAGGTATTAATCATTAACCCGTACATTTTTGTTGTATCGGGGCTGACAAAGCCTAATTTGGCTATCTTTTCTTTTATTCTGATTGCCATTTCACGGGCCGAAAGGTTGGCTTGTTCTTCTTCGTTCATTTTTTAGATGATTTTGTTTTGTTCTGCCTTAAATTCCATGTTTGCATCATGCAAAGTTAAAGCCTGAAAGTTTGATTTGCTTCCACGAACTCCCGGATTTGCCCAAATGAATGAACCTCCAACGTGGTAAACAAACGGAATGTCCATGAGTAGGTTTCTTTTCTGTATTCTTTTCAGTTGGCGGTTGAACCAACTTGCAAAGAATAAAGGAGTTTTTACTGTTCTGTTTTTTCTTTTCAGTTGCGGATAGGCTTTAATAAAGTCATTACTCCCTGATTGGATAAAGTCAAAAAGGATTGCTTGGTTTTTTGGTAAATCAATACCATCAATTTTTTTAAATGATTTCATAATTTTAATTTTTTATTAGTTTTTAAGCGTAAATTACTGCTAAAATAAACAATGCAAAGAAGGCAAATGTGATTATCACTATTGCCCATGCCTGAATGATTCTGTTATTTTTCATGCCAAAAAAAGTAAAATTGCACAAATTAACCAGAATAAAACGACTGCAATTAAGCATCCGTTGACTGTTTTTTCTTCCTTTGTAAAGCTCATAGCATAAGTGTTAAGATTATTACAACAAGCAAAAGAATAAGGCAAAGGGTAAAGACCACTCCCGAAGGAATGATCTTTTTGTTTGTGCCGTATTGTTTCAATTTATCCATAACGTTAGCAAAGTTAATTAAAACAAATGTAATTCACGTTTGCGAAACTCCGAGCAATACTTATTCCAAAGTTCCGTCGCTCTTTTCTCATCAACTTCCGATAGTTCATTGAACATCATTACAAGACGGTAGTCAGCATTTTGACCCCGGAGATAGACGCTGTGATCGTCTGAGTAGTAATAAAACCAGTCATGCCCTTTTAGTCTTTCTTCAAAGGTTTCCCATAATGTTTCCATAAATGTTTAATTTTAAGGTTATTGTCTGTAAAAATAAATAAGTTGCAAGTCCTTTGTGTATGATACCCGAAGCTGTTTTCCCGTTCCCCAGTATGCGCCTCCCTTGTCGTAACCGTCTGTTAGTTCAACTTTACAGTCAAATATTTTGGGCAGTTCGTCATAATCGGCAAGCTGAATGATAGGATACATTTTAAACTTGCCTTCCTGAACATTATCCCTGCCCATTGGCGCACCATAACGGCAGTCAACTTTTGTGATAATTTTGTCAATGGTTCTCATTTCGCAAAGATTTTTTGGTTTAATTTTTCAAATTCTTCATAATAGGATATCCCGGCTAAAATAGCTTTTAGGTTATAATAGCGTCTGTATTCATCAACGTCTATTCTGCCCTCCCTGAAGGCTTTCATTACTTTGTCAGTTTTACGTTTCATTTCATTTCATTTTTACATGGTTCAATCCTGATATCGGTAAAAAATTTGTACTTTTCAATACTGATTTCCATTTCGTAGCTTATCCGGTCAGCAAATTGCTCAGCATGTTTCCGGCTAATCCTTTGAGACAAAACAGTTCTCCGTCTTTTGGAGAACTCATAAGCTGTTACAATGTACTTTGGTTTCATACCCTTTGATTAATTGTGTTGCAATTTCTTTTACGTTGTCGGTTTTTTTACACGAAGTTCCACAGATAGGAGTCATTTCTCCCATTCTAATAATATGAATACCAACATTATAATTTGAATTGGTTTCAAGTCTTAATTTAATGACAAGATATTCCTTGCCGTCAACTGTTGTTTTCATTGTTCAATTATTACTTTTGTCACAGATATTGCATGTGGATTCATTAAACCATCAAATGTTAATAAAACCGCTCTTTGGGTTTTTATTTTCCTTTTAAAATAGTTTGCCTTTGCAGTCAGGTTTTTATCATCACCAAAAGAAATAAAAATATCCCCTGCATTTCCGTTTTTTAACATTCTGCTGTCTGGATGTACTATTTTCATTTCCCTGTTTCTTTGTAGTTCCATTTTTGCACAATATAAGAGGCCATAAAAAGCCAGGATAGCCACAAACAGGCTAAAGTAATACACAGTTCCACCCGAAGGCAGAAAGTGGCCCCAGATGCCACTAATGAGGCAACTGAGGCGCAAAACATCCAGTTATTAAATCCGGTTTTCATTGTTCAAGGTATTGAAACAATTTCGGGTGAATAGTCCGGGCCTGTGCTTCGGATATCCTTTTGCAGTTTTTACGCAAATATCTGACATGGCAGGAAGTCTTGCAAACGTCTGAGTTTGCATGTGAGAAAATAGCTGCAATGCACTCCTGCTGCATTGTCCCCGCTATCCAATAAGGCCGTTTCTCTTCATTCAGAATAATAGCTAAAACATTCCCTGAATGGTTCCCCGGATTTTTGCGGGTTCCTGCCCTTTTATCCTTGTTTGTCGGATATTCGAGGTAAAATATAAATCCCTTCATAATGTAGCCCTTTCCGCTAATTTTCGGGTTATTTCCCCGTTTTCTGCCATGTGATCAACAAAGTCAACCCAGGCCATCCGGATGTCACATTTGTATTGATTTTGCCGTTTCCCTTTGCGGTATTCCTTTTTGTACTCCGGGAATGTATCCCAGAAACAGGAGCGTAATTCTGATAGTGTTTTCATCTTTGCAAAATTTTAAGGTTTATAAACATAATTAACTGATTTTAAGGTTGATATTCAAATTTAGCTTTTACTCTTTTGCACTGATCAAAGGCAAATGCAGGGCCAAAAGTCTCAAGGTAAGAAAAATAGACTTTTCTCCGGAGCCTTTTTAATGTTAAAATTTGTAGTTTCATTTTGGTATGGTTTAATAAAGTTCTCCGTTTGCGGTAAAATCGTAATCATTGGCCTCAATAGTTTCAATGATAGCTTCTTCCGAAGTAAGGTAGTCAAAGTCTTTTTGTAGCATTATCCGATAATCTTCCAAAAGTGAATTTAAAAAATCACTTTCCAGATCAATTAGTTTATCTTCGCCTTCTTCCGTTTCCATGTATTCAGCAAAGACAGGATTAAACTCATTCAGGAAGTTTTCAGCAGTTTTGTACGTTTCGCACATTTCGCCGTGTTCATTCAGAATGTTTTGAGCGACCTCAGCAGCCGATAAATTAAAATTGCCGTCTATTGACATTCTGTAAAGGTCAAACTCGGTGATTTTAAGGCCAATGTTTTCAGCATCTTCATAAATGACTTCCCACCAGTCATAATCTACATTAATGTCGGACAATTTTTCAATGGCCTTTTTTTGGGCATCTTCTGACAATTCAGAAAATTTGAATAGTTGAATTTCAATCGTTTTCATATTACACAATTTTAAGGTTATTTAATGTCATTATAGGATATTTCCGCATCATCATTTAATATACATTCTTCCCATTTATTACCTTGTTTAAAATATGCGGTCATTTCATAAGTTAATCCGTGTGTATCTCCGTAAACATTGCATCCAATAGTTGCATTATACTTCTTTAGTAATGCAATTAATTCGCTTTTAAAATTGTCAATTTTTTCCATATTAGTAAATTTTAAGGTTTAAAAACTTTTGTGGATTCCCCGGACTTGCACCGGGGCCACCGCGTTGACGGATTAATCCTATTGATATTCTAAAAAATATTCGATCATTGAATGAACGTAAATAAGTAGTCCCGATTTTTTCCTGCTTTGTGATTCATAAGGGTTATAATATTTCAGATCAAGGGATTTATAAAGTTCCGGCAAATGTTTTTTAATCAGTTTACGGATCATTGCTCCGTCTGCCTTTGTTGTTCCTTCCATATATTTATCCCATTGAACGGCCCCGCACCCAATACAGGTATCAATTAACTGTAAATAGTTTATTGTTTTAGGCGTTTTCATCTCCCCACAATTTAACAGCTAATTTAAATTTGCTTTCTAATTCGTTTACTTCTTTTTTGGCGTAAACAAGAGAAAAAGAATGAGTGCGGGCAATTGTGCCATTCTTAAGGCCCTCATGTACTTCTTTTGCCTTTTGTAGTTTATATTCAAAATATTCTACACTTTCAGGCATTGACAAATTAATAACCGTGCTTTTTCGTTCCCAAAATTCAGATTTATTCTCATATTGTGCGGCTTTTTTATCCATTTCCACACTTTTACCCATTGCTGACCAGCTTTTATCTAATGCTCTCCGGTGATAACCTTCTGAATGATGGCCGACTAAAATAGGTTGACCGAGTGGTATATGTTCAACCAATTTATGTGATGTTTCATAAAATTGCGTGCTTTTCTTTTCAGCATTGTCCGCAGCTTTTCCCCATCTTTCCGCCTTCTTTTTTGCCCATTCCTGAGTGTTCATACCATCAGCACGGATAATAGAGTAATAAAAAAAACCGTCTTTTTCGGCAATAAGATTAAAAACAATACTGTCATTTTCTTTGCCGTACTTTGTAGTGACAGGGATAATATCCCCTCTTTCGTGTTTCCCTTCGCACTTTGCTAAAAAAACGTTTTCGCAATATTTGTAATAAGTATTCATATTTGTTAAGATTTAAAAGGTTTAAGCATACCATGAACAATATTCCTCCCTGCCGTCCCATTTGTGGCAGTATTTGTAAGAAGCCAAATTTATTCGTTCACCTGGCAAAATTTGTTTTCTAAAAATGTCGCCTATTTTACTGGAGGGGTCGGCAACAACGTGCGCTGACATGTCATGATATCCGTTCCTTTCTCTATTTTCAACAAATTTGCACCCAATTTCAATAAATATCCCGGTTTTACCATGTATTTCAATAAGCTGGTAAAAATCAATATTTGTCTGTTCATATCCCCATGAACAAACAAAAATATCACCCGGTTTACTTTGTGGGATGTAGTCCGTTTTTTGTTTGCGCCGTGCTTCTTTCATTCCTTTGCGGACTTCCTGTCCTTCGCAAATTTCGGAAATTGAATTTTCCCGCTGTTCCAAAGAATGAAAATAGTAATTATTTATCGGCTTTGTTCCTTTGCCGACAAAACAAGCGCAGGCAGGGAATGTTTTACCCGACTTTTCAACTGAATAGCGGATAATTTTTATATTCCCGTTTTCTTCAAATATTGCGTTTTTCTTTTGCATAAAATACGCAATTTTGGCAGATTGAATTTTTTGTAAGTCTTTCATAATTGTAATTTTTAAAGTTATTGTAAAAATATGTTTCCTTTTTTTGTAAAACAATGATTTTTATTAGGTTTTCAAAAAATTAAGTTAAAAATACTTTCCGCAAATATTGCCACCAACAGAATGACAATAAAGATTAAAATACCTTTTTTTGTTTTCATCAGATAAATAATTTAAGTTTGTTTATTTCAATGTTGTTCAAATTCTCAGCAATTCCAGGTATTACATACCCATAAACAGGATGAGGAAACCATTTTATTTCAATCCCTGACTTTTGCGCCTCCCTGATAAAATAAGACTGTACAGATTTTAACTCCCTGTCATCTTTTTTGCTGATTGTTCCAGGATGCAAATAAAATTCAGGCTCCCTGCATTCTTGTAACTCTCTTAAATATTCTAAAATATTTGCCGGAACAAAAATAGCTGAGGATGCAAATTGGTACAGTTTTGACCACTGCCCACCATGCCAATTAGAGCAAATTTGCGAAGCTCTTTTTTTAGCAATCGTTTTCATCTTATTCTATTTTTTAAGGTTATTATTTTACATTCAAATAAATTCTCCGGAATTTTTTACCGTCGGAAATAATATAATAAGCTCCGGAGGATGTAATATAAACGGGAATTTTTGTTGTCCCGTCTTTTAAGGTCAGAGTTAATCCCGTAATTGAATCACAATAAGCCGGTTTTTCAGAATACACAAAATTGCCGGTACTATCTTTTTTAACGCAAATTTGTGCCGTTATCCCAGATACAAGGCAAAGGAGCGCAAAGGATAAAAATAACTTTTTCACGGTTAAATTGATTTATAAAAGTGAATATAACGGCCTCTTTCTGAATCACAGTTATACAAATGATATTCATTGATATAAATGTCAAACATAGTTTTTTCATCCGGCCTCGTTTCTCCTTCTTTCAAATATCCTTCTTTTGCATACCAGTCATATAATGACTGTTTTGAATTTAAACTATTTTTGTCCAAACTAACAGGACAAACCGACTGCCAAATACCAAAGGGAAACATATTACAAGACTGCAAATAAATTGTTTCACCGGCGCTAAATAATTTTAACGCTGTTCTTTTGTTAATTTGCTGAAGGGTTTTATACTCTCCGTATAAATTACCACTAAATTTAAAATTTTTCATATTACTAAAATTTAAGGTTATTTTTTTTGTTACAGATATCCGGCAAAATACCGGATATTTCGGATATTAAATCCTCATCAGTGCAACTTTTTTACTTTGCTGAATTATCCGCAATTTCCAGATAGGCCCGGTAAACTTTGCCGGTGGTTTTAGTTGTTTTTTCAACAAATAACTTCCCATTTGCGGACTCATATACCGGCAATTTTGTCCCGTCTTTTTGGATCAAATATTTGCCGGTATCTTTTTTGACCGATACCCTGCCGGATTTACTTTGCATTGTCACATAGTTACCGGATTGATCAACAGTCACCCTGGATTGAGAAGAAACAAAAAGAGAAGCAAAAAACAAAACGGAAAAAAGAACTAAAGTTTTCATAATTGTAAAGTTTTTAAGTAAATAATTAATGAATCAAATAATTTTAATATATTTTTTTAAGCATTTAGGACAATTAACAGTTTTGTCTGTTTCGATCCATCCAAAACTACGTTTACCCGGATTTATTCCACAAAGAGAAGTATTAAACCAGTCACCATAAGACTCTATCTCCATTGCCGGAACGTAGTGAATGATTTTTCCAATATCTTTATGATTGCCATTATAGCAGCGGCCTCCTTTAATTGCGGGCATTAATTTTAACATATTAACAAGGTATTAAATTAGAGATAAATCATTATTAATGCTATTTATTGTTTTTTGTTTATCGGATTCATTAATGTTGTTCCAAAAATCAGAAAATTGAGGTGCTAAAGCATTATCCCGATATTTTTTTAATAAATCGGAAAATATTTTTTTGTTTTTCTTGTTATAATTATCCCATGCAATAATAACGCCAGGCAAATAATTCTCTTTTTTATGCCAGAAAATATCTTCATTCTCAATAAAAAGGTGAAAATTGTTTACTGATGTTTGGCGCAAAATGATAAACTTTTTCATAACTCAAATATTTTATTGTTAAACCATAAAAAAATTGCTGAAAGAACGTGCAACTAATATACACTGTTAAGAATAGCCAAAACCATGACTTTTGTCATGTTTCTAAAAATATTTTTTGGTCACTCAAACTATTTATTATCAGATGTTTAACTCAAATATTAAACATAATTTTAGCCTAAAAACAACAATTTTTAAGCAAAAATTCTGCCCAAAAATCTATAAATACTTATATTGTATATATAAATATTTATTAAGTGTATTGAATCCTCAGAAGTATTGATCAACATTCAAGCTACTTAATAAGAGTATTTATTCCAAACAACAGTATTGATTTATTCAATAGTCCTCAATAGTCTTAATATTATTCTGTCTGAAATATCTAAATATTTATAAGTAACCAGAATAAAAAAAAAGAAAAGAGACTTGAATTTTATTTCAATACTAAACTATCTAAAGAATGAAATATAAAAGCTGAACATCAAAACAAAATAACATTGAATAAAAATTAAGTCGGAAAAATATTTCTGGATTGCACCGGTGCGAACAGTGATCCACTATTTCCAGGTTTCACAATGTTTGTCTTATAATTCATATTATGTTCAATGCAATGATTATATAAATGACTATTAATCAATGCTTTATTGTTTTACTCGCTTTTATGAATGTACTTTTGGGACAAAATGAGTATAAAATAGACTGAACCGGCACAAAAAAGAAGGGGCCGGGTGGGATCGCAAAATCAGTTTTTGAGCGAACGGGCGCACGAATCATCATCATCATCTCTCCAACTCCTCGATATGGTACATTTTTGGAATGATTATCAGTGTTAAGTCTTTCAAAAAAAAGTTACGGTGCTATTGTTATCTCCTTAACATTGTTTATCTTTGTGGTGATGTAAAAAAAGAGAACAAGGAGAGAATTAACAGGTAAAAATACAGTAAATGTCAAACGAAAACTTTAATAAATTTGCCAGAGAAGGAGGACAACTTACGCATGGTTCTCTTTTCTCTGGCATTTGAGCGGGGGATTTGATTTAGCTGCTGAGTGGGCAGGATGGGAGAATGTATTTCATTGTGAGTGGAATGAATTTGGCAGGAAGGTATTGGAATATTATTGGCCGGAAAGTTTTTCTATTTCAGATATTCACGACCTAACGGTTGACAATTATGGCAATCTTTTGTATCTTTGTGAAAAAGATGTTATAGTTATGGGACAACCAAGATCGAGTAAGTATGACAATGCCGTTCAGTTGTATGAACAGGGGATGTCAATAGGAGAGTGTGCTGAATTTTACGAGATTAGTCGTCAGGCAATGCACAAGATTCTTTATCGTAGGGGGTGTAAGTTTCGTGATCAGATGAAGTTAGGGGATGATAACCATTTCTTCAGGGGTTGCATGGAAGATTACACTAAAAAGAAAAGGGTTCAGCATATAGTTGCTAAAGCAATACAAAAGGGGGTATTGGTAAACCCGAATGTTTGTTCTGTTTGTGGTTGTGAAAATGTCTATAAAGACGGTAGAAGTGGTATTCAGGGGCATCATTGCGATTATGACAAACCACTTGATGTTATATGGATGTGTGTGGATTGTCATTTTGAATGGCATAAAAATAATAAAGCTATAAATGAAAAAGATGAGGAAAAAACAGGGAACCCTTCGGGAGCAGTTGACGTTGTTTCCGGGGGGTTCCCGTGATGACCATGCCAACCCTACTCAATGGCCGGGAAGCGAAAAGGCAATGAAGATGACCGCCACCTCTGGCCGGAAATGCTTAGAGTTATTAAACAAGTCAAACCAACATGGGTCGTGGGTGAAAACGTTTACGGGCTTGTTAATTGGTCAGACGGGCTGGTATTCCACGAGATCATATCTGACCTGGAAAATGCAGGGTATGAAGTACAACCGTATCTTATTCCGGCTGTTGGCGTGGATGCCCCGCACAGAAGGGATCGATTATGGATTGTTGCCCACAGTGAGGAGTGTTATGACAAGCGAAATATCAGAAACAAGGGCAATGGACAAATTTCCGAATTTGGAAACCGTGTTAAGTCAAATGTTATTGCCGACCCCGTCACCGGCTTGCGTAGTGGGGGGAGAACAGTCGGACAGTGTGGAAATGACGGAGAACGGGGGATTTATCCTTCGGAAACTGAACAAGCCGGAAATGACTTATGGAGCGAAACTGAGCGATGCCATGCTGATGATGGAGAAGAAAGGAATGCTCCCAACCCCGAATCAAAGGGATTGGAAGGGGGAATCAGGCCTAAAGAACCAGTACGATTTGACGCGAGAAGTAATGAAAATGCTTCCGACACCGGCAACCAGGGATTACAAAGGTGCAAGAACAACGGAGACATTGGAAAAGTCAGGAAGAACGGAGACAAACAGTTTACCCGATTTCTTCAACCAACCTTTGACCAGTTCCCAACTCAACCCCCGGTTCGTACAAGAAATGATGGGCTTTCCACCGGACTGGCTGGAATTACCATTTCAAAACACAGAAACGAAAGTATAAAGGCTTATGGGAATGCTGTTGTTCCTCAGGTTGTGTATCAGATTTTTAAAGCCATCAATGAATATGAGTCTCAAAAATAATCTCTTAACACTGTAAACGGTATTAAAATAATTATTAACTTTGGGGTAAAATAAAAACGGGGAATATGAACATTACTGAATTTTGGGGAAAATGGATTAAGTGCCACGAGAATGACACTTTTGAAAAAATGGACGCTGATTTTTTTTCGATGTTGGAAGATTACAGGACTGAGATTATCAGGGAGTGTGTAAACGCAGAGAAAAAGGATGACATGGAGGTCAAGATTGACGAGGTTTACTTTAGGATGGAGTGTTTAAAGTTGGCTAAGAAAACAAAAACCATGAGTGGAATTGGTCTTGACCCGGACAGGTGTATTGATGTTGCAGATGATTATTTTAGGTATGTTAAAAACGGGAAATAGGGTATGAACTCAGCGTTGATTTGGTTTTTGGGGATGCTGGTGATTGTGGTGTTGGTAGTTGGGATTGATTTGTTGTATCATTGGATAAATGGGAAGAAATGATTGAGGCGAGAAGGAGTTTTACCGGGGAGTTGCGGTGGTATCGGTACAATACAAAAGAGGTATTACAGCAGAAGGTATTGATTGAGGGCACTGAGGATGGAGTGTGGGTTCAGAAGTTTGAGTGGGCTGATGTAAAATTAGTGTGTGATGGAGGAGAGTAAGCAGTGTTTGGGATGCCGGTGGCATGGGGATATATACTGTTGGCATCCGGTGTTTGATGATCAGGATGATTTGGTAGTAAGTCATCGGCGTGGATGCAGGTTTTTTGAGCCGGGGAAACTGGGGGTAGTACCTGCATGGTGTCCGGGGAAAGAGGAAGCGAAAGGGTTTAAAATTAAATAGTTATGAATTGGATTAACAAGTTATTTGGGTACACCTATCTGGTGAATTTGCATAGTGGGGAAATCCACAACATGCAGAAGGAGCATAAGAATTGTCACATTGATTTGATAAGCCTTGACCACAGGCGTTTGGTGACAAAAAAGAAGGCATTAAAGATGATTGCCACAGGTAAGTTTAATGGTTGCCGGTGGTGCATGGGTGAGAAGGATACGGATGTGTGGTAGGTGTATTTAAAAAGTTGCTAACTTTGTTACTGTAAAAATGATGTTTTATGGCAAAGAAAAACAAACCGCTAAAAAGGGCTATGCGTCCTAACGAAGTCAAGAAAGCTGCAAAAGGGTCAATGCCCTTCGCTCCTAAAAAAAAAAGGATGATTGAATCCGAACTGCAAGCCCGAAGGCGGGTAAATTAAAATAGCTATGGCAGAACCAATGCCCAAGTGGATGCAGGAAATGTTGGGGGGTGAACCTGATTATGGCAATTATCCCGACATTTTTAAACTTGTTCCAAAAGAGAAGTATCAGGCAGACATTGACTATCTTAAAAAGTATTACAACAGCAAGGCTACGCGAGAAAAACTTAAAAACTACTTTGCTCAGTTTTCAAATGTTCCGGCAAAGGACGTTGATACCCGCGTAAATTCCGCAATACAAGACGCAATCCAACGACTTGACACACGAACGGTCTATTCGGTGGCCGAAGATAAATACGAGGAAGCCGAAAAGATTAATCCTACGCTTGGTTTATTCCGCAAGGGGTACACGGGGTTGGCTCAGGATAACGAAATGTTTGTAACCTCAGATTTGGGTGCACTCCCCCACGAACTTGGGCATCGTGCGATGTCTCTTGGGAAGGGTGCAGATAAACAGTGGCCGCTGGAAGATGTTGATTTGAGCAGTTTTGTGGGTGAAAAGATAAAACCTCAGTACACGGCAAAGTCAGCAAGCGAAAATCCGTTTTGGCACAAGTTTTTAAGAGCAGGAGAGGTAGGAGGATCGGAACTTCGTGCTGTTTTTAATGACCTCCGCACCCGGTTTCGCATAGACCCTGATAAACCGTTTGACACAAAGGACTATCCTGGGATCGAAAGTGACTACATTTGGAATGAACTTAAAAAAGTATATGACGAAAAGGATTTGAAACAGATGTTTGACGATCCCTTAAAAGGGATTGCCATGAACGTTTCTGATTTTAAAAAATATGTTCAGGATAAGAACAAAAAAAATGTTTAACTTTGTATTATTAACAATTAAAATTTACGACAATGCCACAAAAAGTAAAAAAAGGGTATGAATCAAAAACAATTTACACCAAATTTGGCCCGGTAACAAGCGTTGTTCCCACAAAAGAGACAATGGCAAAGAAACTCAAAAAAGATCAGGCAAAAGGAAAAGGAAAAGGAAATGCCAGTAAGGTTGGTGGAGTTTCCAGACCAATGGGAATGTATTAATACACAGAACAATGGCCGGGGCTTTAGCCGGAAAAGCAATAGGAGCCGTTGCCGGTAAACTTAATTCCAAAGACGGGCCTTCCTATGCTGCCAGAAAGGAAAGGTTTATGGAAAAGCAACAGGGTAAAGCCTTGAAAAAGACAATCAGAAAATTAGGAAAATGATCGTTGTCATTGACACCCGTAAGCAAACGGTGACAATAAGCCAGATTGACCATTTTGGAGAACTGGTTGATTGGGAAGATTACCTTGACTACGAGGTAATTCTTGAACCTCCGTCTGTTATGGAGTTTAAGAAGTATCTGGACGAAATGCAAAATCCATCCCACACATGATAGCCTACGCCGATCCATCAGTACAACCAATTAACCGGGTTCTTGGAGCGATGGAACTTGGCAGAGGCTTTAACAAAGGGGGGGAGGGTGTTGTCCATAAATACCTGTGCCGGTGTCGAAGACAAAAGGAAAAGAAGGCAAATTTGTTGGAATGTTGCCTTGATACTGTTCGCAGCGAATTACAGGTATTGGCATGGAAGGATAAGTGCTTTGAAGATTGGGTGATACGCATGGTTGAAGGTGCGGATGTGTCTCAGTTAGAGTATTTTCAGTCCCATTATAAGGCATCCAAAAATAAAAATGCCTTCTTTCTTGCGTTTGTCATAAATGAATTGTAACTTTGATATACTTCACGTAGGCTGTTGCCTACATATTTTCATAAGTTTGGTTTAGTTAGGTTTAGAAGGTAAAAGGGGGGTATTGACTCTCCTTTTATTTTTTTGCCCTTGTTTGTTTACAATGTTAAGATTTATTCGTATCTTTGTCCTATGGTTCACGAGATAAATACGGTAATTCTTAGCGGAGAGGTGACTTGGGTAAAAAAGAAGTACGCCAAGAATGAGAATTTTTACGTCATCTTTGCTATGCGCCAGGTAAATAAGGAGTGGAAAGACGGGAAAATGGTGGGTAAATCGGACGATGTTTTCTTTGTTACCTGTTTTAACGATGCAGCTATAAAAGCTGGGAACATGAAGGAAGGCGATATTGTTTTTATCCAGGGCAGGATTGTTCCGTATGTACTTGACGATGGGAAAGTTAGTTTTAACATAATGGCCGAGAAGGTTTTACGCTATGGAAACAAGGTTGATGACAATGACAGAAGTAAAGGACAAACATTTGGGGCGGGGGCTTAGGCGATTAAGGTACGAAAAACGGTTTGAACGGTGCAAGAATAAAGTACCATTTGATGTTGGACAAAAGATGGGACTTACCATTGACGACACTATTATGTTTCAGGAATACCTTGAACATCAAATAGATACTATGTTTAGAAACCTTTTTATATCAGCGAATTAGCCTATGCGCAACGCAATTTACATTGACAGCCTTCCAACGGCTATGGTGAACAACAGGGTTTTGGTGGGAGTGGAAGATACCTTTGAAGGGTTTCAGACCAAGGGGGGAATACACTTGGTAAACTTGACAGAACCCGATTCGTGGGCAGACAGCCATCAGTACAACATCTCAGAATTTGTCATGCGTCACGGGAAGGTTATGCTTGTTCCAAAGTCAATCAGCAAGGGTAGTTTTACCTACGATACCGACGTGGAACTTGAAGTTGGCGATACTATTTGGTGGAATCTGATCAGCTTTCAGAATCACATTCCACTGATTTACAAAAAGCAGTTGCTACTTATGGTTGACTACCACGAGATACTTGCCCGTAAACGTGGCGATGTGATTACCCCTATCAATGGCATGGGTTTGTTTACGCCGGTTGAGAAGTCAAGAACGGCTCTCTTCTACGTGGTACAGACAGGCTTTAGCGACGAGTGGGTACTTGATACTCTGCCGGAAAAAAACGTGCGCTACAAGGACGACAGACGATCAGCAAGCACCATTTGGGAGGTGGGTGATAAAGTAAGATTGCTTGTTGGTGGCAGTCCCTATAAATTGGAGGGAACAATAAACACAAGTCTTGAAAAAGAACTTTATGCGTGTCCGATGAATTATGTAATTTGTACGGTATGAAATTCTTAAATTTTAGCAATCCAATATTTCGTGATTATCAGATAATTTTATCGTGGATTCGTATTAATATCAGAATAACACGAAATAAAGAAAGGGTAAAAAACGAAAGGACGTTTCTATACAGGTATAAAAAACGCGATAACAGAAGGACGATCATTTTTAGATACGGATAATTTGTACGGTATGAGACCACATAGGTATGGGATATTGGGACAGGAAGTAAAGTCAGCAATCCGCAAACATTATGAAGGGCTATCAGAAGATGAAAAACTGAAACTTCTCAAGCAACAGCAGGAAGTCATTGAATGGCTAAGGGATAATTTTGTAAAAAAAGAAGATAATGGGGAAGCCAAAGGTTGACGAAAAAAAGGCTGAATCATGGTACAATCTTCAATGCGCAGACGTTCGCCTTCAGATTGATGCCTGTTTTGTTGATCTCATCTTATTTGGAACGTGTAGAACAAACCCAACGGAAGTAATGGCAGACGTTGAAAAAAGAATATTGGAAATTCAAAAAGAACAAGATAATGGAAAAAGAAATTAACGAAAAGAACTTACTCACTCAGGCCGAATATGCCCGTAAAATCGGTGTCTCCCGTGCCAGGGTGTCGCAAATGATCAAGGAGAAAAAACTTACCGTCGTCATAATCGGGGGCGCAAGACTTATTTTTGTTCCAGGAGGTATTGAATAATATGGAATACAAACTCGTTGTTATTCATTGGGTTGATTCAAACTCAATAGGAAGTAAGTGGACGCATAAAGACGACATTCCTGAACCTGAACTTTGTTTATGCAGGTCAATAGGATGGGTTTATAAGGAAACAGATGAAGCCATAATGATTTGCTCACACTTTTCTTTTGTGAACGACTTAAATGATCTTGGGCTACATAGCCCTTTTGTAATTCCAAAGTGTTCAATTAAAAAAATGATTTACCTAAATGAAGAAAATTGAAAAAGTTTTCGTACCTTTGAGTTGAAGTAAAATAGTTTCATATTTGTAAAGGTTTTAGGGTTATCCGGGAGCCACCGACTCTTCCAAGGCTCCCGGTTTTTTTGGGGGAAAAGTTAAAAGATTATACATGGAAGCATTAAAAATTGATCGAACAAAGTTGATAACTCCAAGCGCATACGCTAAGTTGAAAAAGATAACTCCGGCAGCAGTAACGAGAATGATGAGAGAGGGCAGGGTTAAGGTAATAACCATTGAAGGCGGTAAACTGATTCTTCTTGACTGATTTTTTTTGTCCGAAAAGTTAAAAAATTTAACAAATGTAAAATATAAACACTATGAAAACGTATTCAGACAAATTAAAAGACCCTCGGTGGCAAAAGAAAAGACTGGAAATCATGGAAAGAGAAGAATGGAAATGTCAAGGTTGTGGAAACACAAAAAACACCTTAAATGTTCATCATTTACGATACATTGAAGGTAAAGAACCTTGGGAATACGAAGATATGTATTATATGACGCTTTGTGACGAGTGTCACACTGAATCCCACTTAGACATTTCCGTACATACAACAAGACCATCATTTGACATTCAATATTTTGTAGATTTTATTGAACCTGTTTGGATTAGGCGTTATTTTAGTGAAATTGAATTTCACAAAGGTGATACTATTCTTACAGTAAGAGATGGGTATATCCTTGATGGAGTTAATCTTCATAACATTATGAAGGTTATCAGTAGAATAAAAAAATTCATTAGGGATAACTCCGAACAATCATTGTTTTTAAATTTAGGAGAAGGGATGAATGATAAAGTATCAATATATGATTTTGTTCAAGAAAGCGGGTCTTATAGGGAAGGGTTTGAAAAGTTAATAAAAAATACTGGAGAAAATAAAACAACAAAAGAATGAAAGACCCTGCCTTCCTTTTTTACCCGAATGATTATATAGGTGGAACAATGGGGATGACCTTTGAACAGAAAGGTGCTTACATTGAATTATTAATGACTCAGTTTAATAGAGGTCATATGACCATTCATATGATAAAGAAAATATTGAGCGAAAGCGAAAATAACATTTGGGATGTCATAAAATCAAAGTTTGTTTTGGATGAACATGGATTGTATTATAACGAGCGTTTAGAAATCGAACAGAACAAGAGGAAGGCTTATTCGGAGAGCAGAAGAAAGAACATTGAAGGAAGGAATCAGTACACTAAAAAAGAGGAACAAGAAAGTGGTCATATGACCCTCCATATGGAAGATAGAAATATACTTTCTTTTTCTCTATGGAAAGAAGATTATAAAGTATATATTGAGTACTTATTATTTGAGTTTGAAAGAATCAAAAAAGACAAAGATTGGCTATTAATGATGAGTAAGATGAACCCCAAAGTAGATGTCTTAAAAAGCATCGAAAAGTCAATAGCTGAGTATTGGGGACAGGAATCAGCTTGGATGAAAAAGAAGTCAGACAAAAAGACACAGATGATAAATTGGAAAAGCACATTCGCTAAAACAATGAAATTTCATTTAGTACCATCAGATCAAAGAATATTACCAATATGAAATACCAAAGTTCAAATACAAGTTCAATTTATGAAATTGACTTCGGGAGTGAAAAGAAGTATTTGTGTCCTGAATGTTCGGGGAGTAGAAAGAAACAGAAATTGAAAGACTGTCAATATTATTCAGATACAGACAGGGCTTATTGTTTTCACTGCAACACAACATTTTTCAGATATCAGCCTCACGAAGAAAAACAGTATGTAACTCCGGAATGGAAGAACATAACAGAACTTACGGATAAGGCCGTAAAATACATGAATGGTCGGATGATTTCGCAAGCAACGCTTAATAAAATGAAGATTTATTCCGACAACATCTACATGACACAGCTTCAGAAACAGACAGAGGTTATGTGTTTCCCCTATTTTATCAATGGCAAACTTGTGAATATTAAATATCGTGGCGGTAACAAATCATTTCAGCTTCATTCCGGAGCAAAACTGGTTTGGTATAACTACGATGCGTTGCTGAATTTTGACGAAATAATTATTGTTGAGGGAGAAATTGATGCTTTGTCATTTATTGAGAATGGATTTGACAACGTGATTTCTGTTCCAAATGGAGCAAATAAGAAGTTGGAATTTTTGGATGATACCATAAGTTTGTTTGAAGGGAAGAAGGTATATCTTGCCGTTGACAATGATACCAAAGGGATAGAACTTAGGGATGAACTTATTCGCAGACTTGGTGCCGAAAATTGCATGATGGTAAACTTTAAGCAACACAAAGATGCCAATGAGTATTTTTGCAATGAGAATGGGTTTGAATTTAAGTATTTAATTAAAAATGCTCTGCCGGTTGTTATAGAGGGGAACATAACGGTTGATCGGTTAATCCCTGAGATCGAAGATTTGTTTAAGAATGGGGTTCAACGGGGAGCAACAATTAATATTCCTGAGATAGATGAATACTGTTCCTGGGAAACAAAGAGGCTTGCAATATTTACAGGTCGTCCAGGATCGGGTAAGAGTGAATTTGTGGACTTTATTACCTGCAAGCTGAATCTTTTATATGGGTGGAAGATTGCATACTTTACCCCTGAAAATTACCCGTTGAAATTTCATTATGCCAAGATTTACGAGAAATTGATTGGGAAAAGGTTTAACAGTAAGGATAGTTCTCAGATGGATTTTGATATGGCTTTGGAATACATAGAGGATAATTTCTTTTATATTCTACCGGATAAAGACATAACCATAGACAAGGTTCTGACCAACGCAAAATCATACGTTAAGTCAAGAGGGATAAAGGTTCTTGTCATTGACCCGTATAACAGGCTCGAACATCAGGTTGAAAAGAATATGACCGAAACACAATATATTAGCCATTTCCTTGATAAACTTACGATGTTTGCAAAAATCAATGATCTCCTTGTTATCTTGGTTGCACATCCGGTAAAACTCGAAGGGGGTGCAGTCCCTACTTTGTATAACATATCGGGGTCAGCGAATTTTTACAACAAGACAGACTATGGGATTTCTGTACATAGGGTATTTGACGACAAAAATATAATGACTGATAATGTTGAAATTTATTGGCAGAAGATCAAATTTAAACATTTAGGAAAACAAGGGATAAGCGGACTTGTTTACAATCAGGTGAACGGAAGATTTGAACCGGATACGGAACAGCAAAGAAGATGGGATAATTCAAACTGGCTTGTACAAGAAGTTGTTTCGGCTGACCTTTGGGAAATGAAAGAAGATGTACCATTTTAGTATTAACAATAAAAATTAATTATCATGGAAACGAAAATTGATTATGAATTTGCAAAGAAAGTAATGCAAAGTGTTCACACAGATTATGACAACGTACTTTTTACAATCGAACGTAAAATAGTAGATGAGTTGGCTGATATTAGGTGTGATAAAGTTGATTTTTTAAGGGGGAAACTATCTTTAATTAGAGAAATAAGAAACAATCCCATTCATACTAATACTGAATATATTCCATTTTGATATGAAAGCAATAGATACTTTTTACAACGGAAATTATTTTCGATCACGCCTTGAGGCAAGGTGGGCAGCGTTTTTTGATTATGCAGGAATCAAATACTATTATGAACTCGAAGGATTTCAGCACAACAATGAAAAATATCTTCCTGACTTTTTTCTTCCAAACGTATCTGTCAGGAATGAAAATGATGGTGTTTGGATTGAAATAAAACCAGAAAGTTTTGAACATCATACAATTCCTGCTGCAAGTTGGTTTAATCAACCGCTTGTTTTGTTTTGTGGAATGCCAATAGATTTTGTGCATTACACAGAAACAGGTGTTGAAAAGGGATATGAATTATACCCAATGTGGGATAATTATATGAGAATGTTTCTTTGTTCAAATTGTGGACATATCAAAATTGATTTTGAAAATCGCTATAAAGATGATTGCTGGAGGTGTAATACAAACAGTTGGCATTGGACTTTATTGAACCAATGTGCAGTTAGGGCATCAAAGAAAAGATTTGAACACGAAGATTTTAACACATGAAAGCAAAACCAGTTCCATTAATTGCCCTTACCCCAAAGGAACCAGCCCCCGAAGGAAGTATCGGGATGGTCTTTGATTACTACTACAAGAAAGGATTATTAAATTTACCGAAAGGAATAGTTATAAACGCAAATAAATTTAAAGGGAATGAACAAGATTCTGATAGGGATTGATCCGGATGTAGAGTTTTCAGGTTATGCAAAGATGTATATTTCAGATAGTGGGGAAAAAGAACTTGGAATCACGAAAGTTCGATTTTTCCAAATGTATAAACTATTAGAACATTACAAGATTATTCCTCACGATGATTATAAAATAAAAGTTTACATTGAGGCTGGGTGGCTCAACACCAAATCCAACTGGCATGTTTCGGGCAAAGGAGAGAATGTGGCAAGTCGGATAGGAACAAAGGTAGGGGCCAATCATCAGGTCGGGAAGCTAATTGCGGAGATGTGCGAATACCTTGGCTTAGAGTACGAACTCGTGCAACCCCGGACTTCAAAGTACAGCATCAAGCAATTCCGCATGATGTCAGGGTACAAGGGCAAGTTAGATCAGGACATGGTGGATTCGGCCCTACTCATAATTGGCAGATAGCCTTATGTAGAATGAAAATAAATTACATTTAAACATTGTAATTAACACGAATATTCTTAACTTTGTAAAGAAAAAATTGCAGAACAATGAATCAAAATCCAATTATAGAGTACAACGTAACAAGTCCACCTGAGACGGTTGATCAGTGGTTGGGAAATGTAACGGCATGGTTGAACAATGCGGGATTCACTAAGTATAAACAAAACTTAAAGCATGAAGATTATGCCTATTGGAAAACTGTTTGGGACAATTATCACGAAAAGAAGCTGTATTCTATTGGCTTACTTTTCTACGATTGGAGAAAGTATCCGACTGCCGGTGACAGGATTGGCATTATGTACGAATGTATGATGTTAGGACAAAACAGAATTGACCTCGCCGTTTCTGATGACATAATGCTTAAAGACTTTGAACAGATGTGCGAAGATTTTTATAACTCAATGAAAAAATACGTTAAGTAAAATTGCAGAACATGGAAACAAAATCATTCGGTAGTCAAAAATTAGATTATGAAAATGTTGGGATGACAAGCTCTACCCCAGAACTGTTTCAGTTAAAAGAAAGATTGGAAAAAGAAGTTGCTGAATTTGGCAATATGATTACTGACCTTAATGCTGTTATCGGGAGATTTAAAGTCTTTTTAGCACAAGAAATTGGAGAACCTGAAAAACAACCACAAAGCGATAAATACACGGATTCTATGAATGAAGTAATAAAAGAATTTAGCAGAAACAACACACGCTTATATGCGTGCATTAAAAATCTTAAAACCTTTATTTAAAAGAACATGGAAAATCAAAATCACGAAGAACACGGAATCCAAATCTTTGAATCCACAGGAATCGAAGTATTTGAAGCACAGGAGAGAGCAGCTATTGACACGCAGATAGCTACTGCCAAGAAGTTTCCAAGAGACCTTATGCGGGTGAAGAATAACTCAATCGCTATTGTCAGCATGGACATTGAAACAGCGCAAAGTTGCCGTTATGCGAAGCCAGTTGCCGGGAGTAAGATTACCGGCCCATCGGTACACCTTGCACGTATCATCTGTCAGCAGTATGGTAACATTCGTGTTCAGCAGAGAATCAAACAGATTTCGAGAACAGAGATCGTTGCTGAAGCAGTTGCATTTGATCTTGAAACAAACTATGCCGTGAGTGTGGAAGCCCGTAGAAACATCATTGGAAAGAACGGACAAAGGTTTGCTGACAGTGTGGTGGAGACAAACGCAATGGCGACACTCGCAATCGCTGAAAGAAATGCAATTTTGAAAGTTGTTCCGAAAGCATTAACTGATGCCGTGTACAAAGCAGCTTTTAACTTTGCCAACGGTGATTTGTCGGACGATCAGAAAATATTGGCAGCCCGGAAGAAGATGCTTGATTTCTTTTCCGAAAAATATGATGCAAAGGAAGGCGACATTCTTCGCTTGCTTGGACTTCGCTCAGTTGGTCAGATCAAGGCAGAACAGATTGCCGACCTTAGAGGTTTTGCTCAGGCTTTGAAAGATGGGGAATTAAATGCCAACGAACTGTTTAAAAACAAAGTCGAAGAAAACCCGCAGGCAATCAAAGTTGAAACACTGAAACCGCAGGAGGGGAAGTTGTTATGAAAAACGAACCGGCATTCCCTTCTTTAACGGAAAGAATTTATCATTCAGGTATGGTGGGAAAAATAGAAACTGGTATGTCCAAGCGTTTCTTCGCTGCGTGTATGGCGATGCAAGGTCTTGTAATAGCAAATAGATTTGAAGATGCGAAGGATGCTTATATTATTGCAGATTTAATGCTTAAACAGGAATCAAATGACTTGGGAGAAAACAAATAGTTCGACAATGAGCAAAAAAGAAACAGCCATGTATTTTGCAGAGTGGCTTTGGGAATATCAGACCGGAGAACCACGAGAAGTATGGAAAAAGTTTGATGAGGTTTTTAACGTGGAATCCGATATTGAGGAAGAGGAAGAAGAAATTTCAACTGAAAAAGCGTACAACAAATGGAACAAGTTGAACAATCAGGAGACGAACTGATCCAGATTTTCCAGGGGTCGGATGAGTGGCTTGCCCAACGTAGAGGGAAAATAACTGCTTCCGAGGTACACAAGATCATGGGTGTTCGTGGACTGGGTAAAACAGGTGAGTCCTACATTATGGAGTGCGTGGCTGAAGAACTTGGAGCAGAACTTCCAATGGTTGAAACAAAAGCAATGGAGTGGGGAAAGTTTATGGAGCCATACGCCAAAGAACATTACGAAAGGGCATTTGGTGTAAAAGTAATCGAACAGCCATTCATTATTGCCGATTGGTGTGATCAGGCAGGTGCAAGCCCTGATGGGAAAGTTCACAGTTCAGGTTTACAAACGCAAAATTTATATACGGAATACAAATGCCCGTATGATCCCACAAACCACCTAAAGCACTTAATGATTACTTCGGCAGAAGAACTTAAATCTGAAAAACCGGAATATTATTGGCAGATAATGATGGGATTTGCGGTAACGGATGCAGATTCTTGGGATTTTATTTCATATTCTGAAAGTTTTACAGGAAAACTTCGGATGAGTGTTTTGCCAATTTACCCAAACCAAGCCGACATCGCCCTCTTAAAGTCACGGGTACTTGAAGCCGTGAAGATTAAAAACGAAATCATTGAAAAAATAAAAAAGAGATTAGCATGACAAAGAAAGAAGAATTACTCAGAATGTATTGCGATAGAATGACAGACATTGAACGCTATGTGTTTTATGGGAAAGATGATGTTCTGAAAGCAATGGAAAAATACGGAAAGTATTGTGCTGAGAAAGCATGGAATAAAATGAACTTAAATTCATTATACACATTTGATGATTGGTGGAACGAATTTGAAAACGAAAATAAATGAACAACGTAACATTATCAGGTTTTGTAGGGCAAGACCCTAAGATTGTAGCACGGGAAAGTTTTAAAGTTGCACGGGTTTCGATTGCCACAAAAATGTACCGGAACAAAGAACAGGTTTCGGATTGGCATGATGTGGAAGCGTTTGGAACCAATGCCGAATACTTTGAAAAGTTTGTGAAGAAAGGTGACTTTGTGGTGATCTCCGGGTATCTGACCACTACTTCTTATACCGACAAAAGCGGTCAGGAGCGCAAGAACTACGGGGTAAAAGTTACTTCCGTTGAATCAAATAATCGGGGAGCAACAAATACCCCGGCACAACCGCAAGCACCGCAAAGACAACAACAACATTTTGACGATGATATTCCGTATTGATTATGAGCGTATTCTACTACGAACAAATTGTTGGCGACATGCTTGGGATTAACCCCGAAGAATTGTCACAAAAGAACAGAGACGGTTCGTATGTGCTTGGACGACAGTTTTGCATGGTTTACCGTAATGAAGTCTTAAAAATGACTACAACAGCAGCCGGGAAAAGATACGGATTAAACCATGCAACTGTCATCTATTCATCCAAAAAAATTCAAATCTACAAGGAAACTAAAGACATCAGATACCTTCAATGGAAAGAATTTTTGGATAAATGCCGTATCAGGCTCAATTCTTTTACCGATCCAAACTTTCAAATTGACAACCCACAGGAAGTCATTGATAAGCAAATCGAGGAAAAAGGATTCAAAGGTTTTATGACCGATGCAGCCTACTCTTTCAATCGTCTCGTTTCTCTAATAATCAACGATGAAAACGAAGATGAAATTAGAACTCAATTAGAACTTTGTCACCGTAAGATTCACGAATTGAAATACTTGTATGAGTGAATTGAAAGATAAAATAAGAGAAGAATATCAAAAAGGCAATATAGTGTTTGCTTCTATTGATGGATTAATGTGTGTAAATCTTGCTGAATTTATTGAACAGGACACGGATGGAATCCTATATGATCTTAATAGGGATGAACTTACTGTTATGACATTTATTGATGACCCAAAATGGATAAACGATTATGCTGTGTGCAAGGTAATACGTGCATTAAAAGACAAAATTTATAAATTAGAATTGCGTAATGAGTGACTACCGCAACTACCGCATCCACAGCATCATCATTCCTGAAATGAACGACGACAATGAATTGACAGGGGTTAATCTTACCCTCGAAGTCGTCAGTCAGGAAACACTCACAAAAACCATTGCCGTCTATGAAGGGGGTACAACAACGCAACAGGAAATTGTCTTTGTCTGCTTCGTTAATATGCCGGACAGACCAAAGACACTGATGATAATTAATCCAAATGAATTTGATGAAATAACTGTAAAATCGTATCAACATGAAAGTAAAAAATCTTGGAATAGCAGTCAGAAGAATAGAGAAAAAAGTGACGGAAGTAGGGGGAATAATTATCCCGGAGACAGCCTCAGTAGCGAGTAGAACAAGGGAAGGAGAAGTTGTCGCAGTCGGGCAAGGCACAAAATCAACTCCAATGGAAGTTGAAGTTGGTCAGATCATCGTTTATAAACGAGAGAATTATCCGACAAGCGAAGGGTGTGAAATAATTGACATGAACGACGTTCTGTACGTGAAATAACGTTAAATGTATGAAATGTAGGCGAATAGGAACTACTGCCTTATCCACCTACACAAAACTAAATAGAAAGTAGAAAAGTATAAACCTGCACTGAATCGCCTATATTTTATACATATTGTTAGGCGTATGTGCTTTTAAATCTTAAAATTATGTACAATATTAAAGATGTTCAATTTGTTGGCAAACACGATTATGACAAAGAAAATTGTTTATCGGAAACTGGGTGGAACAAAACATTCTCAGTTGGAATATTCAAATGGGAATTAAAGAACAATCGTAAATCAATGAAAAAAGGTAAAACGATTGTAAGGGTATCGGGATTGGTAACAGATAAAGAAAAGGTATTTGCTTTTGCTGAAAATGTAGTAAATGATTTGGATGCTAATTTATGGGACGGTCGCAAAACTGTCGTAGTACGGTAGCATTACGCCTAACGTTTTGGGGCTATGAATATGTAAAACCCCTTTTTGTGCAGTGGGGGAATAATTACTGCACGTAACTTAATACATATACAAATGAATGATTTTAAAGACCGCCTGATTGATGAACAGGCACAACTGGAAGAAAAGCTGAATAAACTTGATGCTTTTCTAATGTCGGACAAAGTGAAAGCCGTTGATGATGTACAGAAAGCACTTTTGCAGGTACAGGCAACAGCAATGAACACCTACAACCAATGCTTAAAAGAAAGGATTGAACGGTTGTAAATCGAAGCGGTGCGCTGGCAGGGGTTTTATTATTTATAGCCCCTGTTAGCAAATCGTTTTAATGTTTGCTAATGGCTGGGTATAAGACCAGTAGCGGATTTTGAAACACTAAATTATCAAATTATGACGAACTTAAATACAAGCACCGAAGCTCAAAACACCACCGAACCCGCTATTGGTTTTATACCGTGTTATCGCCAGTTTTTTATCCGATTTAAAAATATTCCAGAAAATGAAATTAGCGGAGTTTATGATGGAGATTGTGGTAAAATACGAGATGAATTAGGAGTTTCTTGTTATCAATTTATACAACAAGGTGAAAATTATAATATTGTTCTATCTTCAATAAGCACAGGTTTTTTACACGATTTATGTTGGTTCTTAGATGATTTCCAAGATGGTAAAATACCAGTATATTTAATAGAAGCAGAACAAGTTGGAATTGGTAGTTATGGTGAACCAGTGGTAAAAAACATAAAAATTATAAAAAAATTGGAGTACGTTCAACTTGCAGAACCAAAACCAAAATATAAAATGGATATAACAAATCCACAATTGCGATGTCGCTTTTAAAATTGGCGATAACTATTATATATCACCAAGTTTGAATGCTTTATAAAAATTACATAATAAAAATAAACGTAAATATTTGTGATCAAGACAATTATTACTAACTTATGTGGGAGGAAAATAAATTATGAAAATAGAAGAAGCAATCGAAATTTTAGAACGGCATAATGAGTGGCGAAGGGGAGCTGAAATTGAAATGGCTGATCCAACCAAACTTGGAGAAGCCATTGATGTAGTAATTAAAGAGTTGAAAAGGCTTTTGTATTCTTGATTATTTATCCGTTAGCTTCATAAGGCCGGTGATAAGCAACCACACCAATCCTGACCCGTATGCTATGCAGAACGAAGTCAGGATTTGGTCTATTATAACGACACTATGAAACAGGTTTGGCAGATAAATGGATTCAAGTGCAAAGGCAATCCAAAAAGAAACACACCAACCACATCTAAACAACTTTCCAAAGAACACACTTTTTGTTTTTACCCACTCACGAAATGGGAGAAATATCTGTGCTTCCGAGATAACAGAAGCTATCGTACCGGAAGCAACAGATAATTTCAAAACCAAATAAAGATCATCCATAGCGTAGCTATTTCCCGTTGCAACAATTTGAAATTGCCGGAACCATCCACTGAATCATCAAAATAAAACTTCTCATAACTCAAAATTTTATATACAAAGTTAATCAAAAAAACACAATTTTTTTTATTCCAAAAAAAGAATATACATTTGTTGTAATTTATGTTTAACAAAACCCTTGTAAGGAGCAAGGATAATTATTCGCAGAGAATAATTTAAAACACAAAAAATGATCCTCGTAACAGCTATTTCTCGAAATGGTGTCCCATACGTGACACCCGTCAGTTTTGCGATTGACCCTGAAAAGATCGTAACTACCAGAGACAGAGACACTTTGTACTGTGAGTGTGAATATGGAGAAACTTACGACAGACGTAGGCAACCCATTACTTACAGACTTACCACAAGTAGGGCTGCAATAAACGCTTTAATCCTTGGCAGTTATTCAGGAAAAGAACTTTTGACCGTTACAGTTATCGGAGCAAATACCGATGCTTACAAGCCGGATAATTGGGTTCCTTATGACTTAGATTTGCAGGAACGGTATATCGTTGACATCCGGGAATCTTACTTCATGGTGAATCAGACCAAAACTGCTTGTCGCAGGATTGAGTATGTTCCGGGTTCTTTTGTGCCTGTTGTTCTGTATGTTTCAGATACGATGGCATCTATGATTACTGCAACTCCGGCAGAAGTGACTACCACGACAACTGAACCGGCAACAACCACAACTACATAGTATGATACTTGTAACGGTCTTAAAGAAACAGGGGGTTTCAGTAGCAGTTCCATACGATCTTGCTATTGACCCGGAGAAGATAGTCAATACCCGTGTGCTTGATGGCGTGACGCAGATTGACTATGCAGAGACATTTGACCGGAACAGAGAGGAAATAACTTACGAAGTAACGGCAGCAAAGCCAAATATTGATGCCACAATTACAGGCGACTATTCTTCGCATACTCTTTTAAATTTGGTAGTTTGTTGGTCGGACAACAAGGATTTAATTCCGTTTCCCGCCATATCCTCTACCTATACATTAAGTATGCAGGAAAAGTACATTGTTGATATTCAGGATGTTCCATTTGAATTATATTGGAAAAATCAGAAAATATCAACAACTGTTCGTAAGGTTCGTTTTGTTCCCGGTGCGTTCAAACAGGAAGTTATTTATGTCACCAATCATTTGCATGATTTGGTTGATAATACTCCTTCTGAAACAACTACTACTACAACGGCTGTTCCGGTAACGACTACGACTACCGAGATGGCAACTACTACCACGACGATAGAACCTTCGACAACCACGACCACCGAAGTTCCCGATTTGTGTCAGCCCTTATTCTACAAAGGAACAATGACGGTAGGTGGAGTTGAAGACGTGACAGGATATTTAGGTGGGGAAGGTGGAATTGGAACGATTAATCCATTGGAAAATGATCTTACAACTTTAATACACCAAGATAATACTATAACATTAGCATTGGTTAGTGGATGTTATGACCATGTATTTGTGTACATTGATGGGTTTGGGTATGAACTTACTTATGAAACATACGCAGAAGGTGTATATCAATATATATTATCAGGCATAATTACCAGTCCTTTCCCACCAGTAGGCGAAACCTGCAATATTCAGATTTGCTTTGGTGATGCTTGTACTACAACGACAACCGAGTTAGGAACTACCACAACAACACCCGTTCAATAATGGATTTTGAAAAGACTTTAATAGATGTGTCAAAGGAGAGTGCAGTGAAGGAATTTGCTGCACTCCACTCTGACCTTGCCGAGTGGGTGCAAACCCGTGAGGACGGATTAAAGTCTTTGTCCACAGAACAGGTTGTTAAATACATTGTTTGTTGCTACGACAAGGAAAGCCCATTGGTCTATTCCTATAAAAAGCGATGGGCAGTAAAGAAACGTGAAAGTGCTATCTACGCTCAATTCCCCAAAAACGAAACAGGACATTTTACAGAAGATGCAGATTCCATAATCTTTTGTCAGAACGATAAAATCAATCGGCTGATATTAAGATACCTGTACCTTTTACATGATCGTCTATTTCAGACCTATGTGATTTACAATGAAATGTATTTGCATCAGTCTGAAGAACTTATGCGCTATGAATTTGCTCAACCGGCACACGCCAAGGCAGCAAAGGAAAACCTCGACACATTGAACAAGGATATCGAGGAATTGGAATATAAGATATTTTCGGGTGAGGAGACAAAGAAGATGAAAGACCTTCTGTACGAGGAATCATCGAATATGTTTAATGAATTGCGCCCGGAACGCATTGCACTCCGCTTGGAGGAAGGGTTGCCAGCGATTGATTATAACCCTTATGGCAACTATAAGAAAAAGAAAATGGCATATATGGGGGACGAATGAATAGTCAACGTGAAATATCGGAATTGTACCAGAAACACGATACAAGTTTCTTGGTAAATTGGGGGTCAAAGACATTGGCTCCCATCCGTATTTCATTGCCTGACCCTCCTCCTCTTGAATATATTGACGGCTACGGCCTTCATCCTGACCAACAGGTTTTCCAAAGATTACCCGTTCCTTCCCGTCTTGCGAAACTCGAAGAATCCGTAAAGTTGGAGTTTTCGACCAAAGACAGGGGGATGTCAAGTAGCCGTGTGCTGAAACGGTTTTGGGATAAACTTGAAGCCCGGAAGGAAGATTACAAGGATGAGATTGAGTTTATCAAGAAGTTCATCTACCACATGTACGAAGGTTATTGGTGTTTCATTGACGGGAAGCCTACCTATATCCCTGGTTGGTATTTCTCGTATCTGAATACCTACAAGATGACCAAGGACATAGGGCGTGGATTTCCTGAATACCGTGAAAAATCAAGACTACGGTGGCTGTTTCGTGAGTACATCTATAACACCACAGAAACCTTTGCAGACATAGACTCCAAAACAGGACTTGCCTACAAAGTGGATGATGGGAATGGGAATATGATTTACCGCATGGTTGACACGGGAAAGAAACTATTCTATGGAACCATCGAACCAAAAGACAGGCGTGGAGGACTTACGAATGAATATTGCCATTTACTTATTCGTATGGGTATGGCTCACAGAGGAGAAGATCGTCTATGTACGATTGTATCAATGGGAGGAGACAACGCCGAAACACACTTTAAAAAGAAGCTGATTCCTGCCTTTAACGATATGCCTTTGTGGTTAAAACCAATTTATAAAGGCGGAATAGTATTGTCCGGTAATCAGATTGAATTTATATCCAAAGACTATTCCGAAATTGGTCATTTGGGAACTACAATCAACTTTACCGATTCCGGTGGAGACCTTGCCAATGACGGGAAGATGTTGCTTGCAGCAGGATTTGACGAACAGGGCAAGGGCAAACGCATGGGTAATGTCCAAAATCGTTGGCATATTAACCGCGAAGCAATGTCATTGGGAGCTGGGGAGAAGATCATAGGTTTTTGTATGCACCCTTCAACTGTTGAAAAGATGGCAGAAGGTGGGCAGGACTACAAGGATATGTGCGACCTTTCGCACTTCTACCGTCGAACAGCAAACGGACAAACTCTTAGTGGGCTTTGTATCTTATTCTTTCCTGCCTCTTTCTGTCTTGAAGAATACATGGATAAGTTTGGTCAGCCAGTGTATGAATACCCCACAGATCGTCAGGTACGCCTTGGATATTCAAAACGCATCGGTAGCAAGACTTACATAAACAATCGTCGTAAAAGTTTGTACGACCCCGAAGATGCAGCAAAAATGGCTGACTACCGTTCCTTTGTCCGTAAATATCCCGAAAGCTACGAGGAATGTTGGACGGGTGTTGCCGGTCAGCTTGGACTTCCCAATGAGTTTCTTCGTAAACGCAAGGAACAGCTTACATTGCGCTCTGAAACCATAAGGGGTGAATTTATATGGACGGACAAACAAAAGTTGCGTGTGATCTTTACAGAGCGTGGCGACGGGCGTTGGGTGGTTGCCAAACAACTCTCCCCGCAACATTCGTGCAAGGTAACGACAATGGAACAGTATTCAGCTTTTGAAGATGACGAAATCATTGTCAACCGCCCTGATGGAGTTATTCAAACCATTGTCGGTGTTGACAGCCATCAGTTCTCGAATAAGAATGAAGCACGTTATATAGAGGCACAGAATACCAAAAAGTCCGAAACGGGTATTGCCGTTATGCAACGCAGGGATAAAAGCATTGATCAGAATGACGACCCCCGGACTTGGAAATCAAAGAAATTTATTGCATCTTTTAAAGGTCGTCTTGCAACAAGTGACGAACAAGCGGATGAAGCCCTGAAAGCTGCGGTTTACTACAACGGACTTATTAACATAGAAACTAACCGTAGGGAAGTGTGGGAGGCGATCATTAAAAGGCGGATGGGTGGCTACCTAAACTTTCACGTTGAACTGTTGGCTAATGGTGAACCTCGCATGTCATTAGTTCCTGGAACTGTCCTTACCCTGCAAAAGAAGATCACTGGATTTTCTATGCTTGCAGATTATCTTGAAAATTATTGGGCAATCGAACCAATATACGAGTTTATAACGGACTGTGATGAAATTTCTTCGATTGAAGAACTTACCAACTACGACCGGATTGCTGCGCACATGCAATGTCTTTTCGGTGATGAATCCTTATACGCAGATATGATGGGTGAAGGGTTTGATGATTTTGAATCTGAATCTGTTTTTGTATTGGGTGCTGAATCCTTTAGAGCATGAGTGAGAAAACGTACATACGAGTTGAGGACATAAAGAAGATAAGTCCAAAGAGCGCGGAGCAGTATCGCACGGGGAATTTTAATTATCCCAATTCTAAGGTTCCGACAATGGAGAAAGACGCATCTTACTTTAAGATGTGGGCAGAAAAAATCTATCACTTATGTCTGAATGGGAAGGCGTGGATGCCCCTTTCTGATTATGGCTCCATAGATGTTATGAGGGCTTATGCCGATGGTCGTCAACCTACGTCACAGTACAAAGATTGGATATTAGGATCTTGGGGAATACGAAATCAGGGGGGACAGACAGCTTCGGTCAATGGTGAAGGTTGGGATATTAGGGATGACGAATCCGCAGATGTACGTCGCAAGGCTTGGATGAATCTTAAAACACAGCCGGTCAGCGTTGCCCCAAAAATCATTTCCAAGATCAGCGAACATATCCGTTCCATGTACTACGAAATGGGAGTAAAAGCCATTGATTCGTATAGTATTGAAAATGAAGAATCTGCAAAATATAAACTCTGGTTTGAGAAACAAAACCGTGCTTGGTTAGAATCACAGTATGCCTTGTTGGGAATACAGATGGAAGAACCAATCTTCCAACCCGTCAACCTGTACGAATTGGAACTCTATGCCTCATCGGGGGGATTTAAAGTCCCGTACAGCGTTGCAATGGAGGATTTACTGAAACATACTTTTGAAATTAGTGGTTGGGATAAGGAGATAGGTGAACGCATTGTCAAAGATATTATTACCCTTGGCTATGCAATCATCAGAGAAGAATTTGACCGTGAATTGCAACAGGTGGTTGTCAAGTATTGCGACCCCAAGTTTTCAGGGATGCAATTCAGCAACATCAATTCATTCAAAGACAGCGAATATGCCTACACGATTGAATGGTGGGAGGTCAGTAAAATACGTCAACGTCTGAATCTGAATTATCAGGATGCTTCGGCTTTGGCGTATGCTTTCAGTAATCAATACGGTAACCCTGCTGCAAACTCGTGGAACGAATACGGCTATGCCACATTAAATTCAGGACTGACAAGTTATGGATTTGATTTTTACAAAGTCCCGGTGTTTTGTTTTGAATTTTTGGATGTGGATAACGAAAAATATATTCAGGTAGAGAACAAGTTTGGAACAAAGATAAACAAGACTTACGAAGGTAAAATTCAGGATAACGAGAAGTTGCAGGAACACGAAATCCGTTTGGTTCGTCAGGGCCGGTGGATTGTAGGTACAGATAAACTTTTTGATATTGGCATTAAACAGTACATCCCCCGTGACGAGTTTAACAAGCCAAGGTTGAGTTACCGTGCAATTAAAATCAATACCATTCCAATCATTGAACAGATTAAACCATTCTTGGATGCCTTCAATCTGGCGTGGATAAAACTTCAGGACTTTATTTCAAAGGCTGTTGGTAATGGTTTTGCTATTGATGTGGGGTCACTCAAAGACATTGCCGTAGGTAAAGATAAATCATTTGACCCGATGGAAGTATTGAACTTCTACCGGCAATCCACATTTTTATTGTACAAACGTGCAAAACCAGGACTTTCGGGAATGACAAAGCAAAGTGCTCCTCCAGTTATTCCAATTACCAACAATACTTACGACAACATCCGTGCCCAGTTTGAAAGCATGAATTTCTTTATGCAGAAGATTGAGGACGTTACGGGTTTGTCAATGGTGGCTTTGGGTAAGTCAGCAGACCCAAATGTTGCCAAGTTCAATATGCAGGTGTCGGTACAGGGAACAAACGAAATCATCAATAACATTGCCCGTTGTAAAACAGACTTACAGGAAGATGTGTCTGTAAATGTCTGTTACAGAATACGTTCACTATGCCGGGTAAATGACCATATCCGAAAAGCATACGAAGAAGTCATTGGTGAACAGCGCATGAAAGCGGTGGTGGAAGCTGAGAAAAACCACGTAAAGTATGGTATCCGCATTGAAGCCACAGACATTACCGAGGAAAAGCAGAATCTTATGGCAATGCTTGGTGCAGCGATAAAACAACCGGGAAGTCCTGAAACCGGGAAGTTGGACATGAGTGATGCCATGATAATTCAGGACATGATTATGCAAGGTCAGAACTTCAGGCGTATCGGGTTAATTCTTGGCTATACCATGCGTAAAAAAGAGCAGGAAGCACGTAGGATTCAGCAGGAGAACATTCAGTTGCAGGGAGAACAGATTAAAGTTCCTGAGATGATAAAGTATCAGGCACAGCAGGAGCAACAGCAATGGGAATGGCAGAAGATGGATAAGGAATTTTATTACGATTACATGATAAAATGGGGTGTGCCTCCGGGAAGTGTGCCCCCCGAACAGATGCAACAAGGGAATAATGGTTAATAAAAAAGGTTATGGCAGAAGAAAAAGATTTTATGGAGCAAGCGGCGGCAGAGTATATGGGCTGGTCAGATGAAAAGCCCGTAGAAGAACCGCAGACTCCGATGGCAGAAACTCCGCAGGGAGAACCCGAAAAGCCGGTAGAAACACCTCCGGTAGTTGATACTCCACCCGTACAATCACCAAGTTTTTCAAAGGATGATGTATTGCGTGAATTTAACAATCTCACGGGATTCAATTTTGATACCATTGAAAAGGCAAAGGAATATGCCAATAAGTATTCAAAATTTGATGAGATTGAACAGCAGGTAGGGATTATCCCCGACCTCGTGGATGCCTTGGAAAAAGCAGAAAATCCCATGAATTACTTCCGGGATGAAATTGCATACAAGGTTGCTATGATTTCCAAAGACCCGAAGTTTACGGGCAAGGAAGATGTTGTAAATGAAATATTGAGAGGCGATCTTAGTTCGCTGGATGACATCAGGATAATCGCATTGGCAGCGTCACTTAAAGCATCAAAGGGGGTGAGGAATCCCCTGAGAGCCGAACTGCGCTCCATGAATATTAACCCCGATGATGTAGTCGGGGAAGATGTAAATTATGCTGATGTTGACGACGATACCAAAGATTTGCTCAAAATAAAAGCAGATGCTTACAGAGAGGAACTGTCAAAGTTAGGTCAGGACATTAAGGCTCCTTCGTTTGAAGGGACGGTTGTCGAGCGTTTACTGAGTCAGAAGAAAGCTGCGAAAGAGGATTACGTGGCTGCTATTAACAAGGTAATGCCCGTAGCAGAAGGGGTAATCGGGGAGATAAAGGAAATCAAACTTACGGATGATTTCAACTTTAAACTTGATCTGACACCTCAACAGGTGGATTCCTACAAGCAGGAATTGGCAGAAATGATTGTTAGCGGTCAGTATGACCTTAGCACCGAGGCGGGGAAGGCTTCCTTATATGGTGCGTTAATGGGTCGCATTAAGTCGGATAACTTCGACAAAGCTGTTTCGGCACTCGCTTCTTTTAAAGCCACAAAAATTGAAGAAGAAATGCGTCGGAAATTTAACAACGAACAACCGCTTGGCAAACATGAACCCAATCCGATGAGTGACAATAACGAAAAGGATATGATCACTCGTGCTGCGGAACTGCTACTCTCTGAAAGGCAATAGAAAAATATTGTTGAACAAAAAACTTTTGAGAAATGAGTACAGAAAAAGGCCCAGCCATTAGGGGTAATGCAAGGGAAGGCGTATTCTCGCAGACTTGGCGTTTGGCGAATGAAAGTGCCACCCTTAAACCGCAAACCTACGGTGAGCTTGTAAAGCTATACGGCGATGGTTTGAAATTTGTTGATGCCCTGTTCTGGGCAAAACGCTACATTGATGTATCCACTCGTTCACTTAAAGTGATCGAAGAAGGTCACTTCTGGGATACGCTGACTACCAATGCACAGGTGAATCCGGTTGGAGACTCCGTTGATATTACCGTGACTTCTACTGATAGCGTCCGTGAAGGATTATCACTCCACATCCCGGCTCAGTATTTTACCGGGGCTGATATTCCGCAGACCTATCGTATCACCACCAAAGCCGGCCCGGTTATGGGTGTTTATACCTATACCTGTTCTCCGTTCCTTGACATTTCATTGGACGTTGCTATCCCGGCTTCTACCGAACTCATCGTTGGTGCTTCCTCGTTTGCTCCCGGCACTCAGCAGATTGCTTCGAGCGTACAGGACTACTTCTACCACACTCACACTACCCGTATCATCAAGGAAACTGTGAACTTTGAAGGTGGCCAGAATGCGTTGGAAGAATGGGACGATTTGAAATCAAGCGAATATGGTGCTTCCCTGTATGCCCGTGCGGTTCTGATTACGCAGATGAAAATGCGTTTACAGCAGAATGACTTTGTGCTGATGGGTTCTCCGATCACCAATACCAACGGACTTACTCAGAATAACCGTTGGAATGAAGCCAATGATATCCTCTCTGACTACGGTATCATCCCCGCTATGGCTCAGGCTACGGGTGCTATGAAACAGTATTACACCGGCTCTTATGCTGAGGATAACTTTGACGTTGTGAAATTCTTGTTGGCATCTCAGGGTCTTGCCGGAAGCAACAGTGTGTTCTTCGGGCTTGGTCAGGAACTCTTTACCAGCATCGAAAACAACATGCTGAAATTTATCCGTGAATATAGCGGTGGTACTGAGTTGTATTATGACAACCTGAATAAAGTCGGGTTCAATGTTCGTGAAATTTACAAGAACAACACCAAGTTCTATCTCTGTGAAATTCCCGAATTTTCAGACCCGGTTCGTTACGCTGCTCCTGATTATAACTTTGAAACTATGGGATTGATTTTCCCGGACAGCAAAGTTACCGCTACCCTGAATGGTTTCAATCCTGCTACTATGGCTAATGCAGCCGGTGAAAAGAGGTCTCTGAATCACCTGACGATGGGCTTTTTGAATTATGGCAAGGAGAACAGAAAGATGATCATCGGGAACAAGGCCGGTGTCAACGGAATGGGCATCCCGTTCAGCGATGATTGGGATGACAGTTCACTCTATGCTCTGACCGAAATGATGGTTATTAACCTCGCTTTGAATCAGACCATTTTGGTACTTCGTACTGACGATTAGTATTAACATAAAGGCAGGGGGGAGTGCGCATCCTCCCTGCTCTTTAAACAAAAACAATAGGTTATGGCAATTTATTTAAACGAAAGAATTTTAAAGGCTGATCCCAAAGGAACAAAGTTAGAACGGGAATATGCTCAGGGGTTGGTCGAAGTGCAGAAACTCTTTGATAAGTTTCGCAAAAAAGGTCAGACAGAAAGCCACCTTCAACTTGCACGTAAAATCAGCGAAAAGGATAAGGTTTACAGTATGACATCACACAAACAGAAAAGGCTTCCAACCATTGCCCTTCCGGTAGAAGTACCGTATTATGACGATGAAATGGGAGCAACGCTGTTACGCTACTCATCCACTCCTCCGACGGCAAATGCCAATGGTGGCGTGTCGTGGGCAACAAAGTACATTGAATTTCGTGAATATCTTGGAATTACGGAGAAACAGAAAGACTTTGCCTGGTTTCTGTTGTTTGCTTCAAACCTGATTAAAAAGGGTGTTTATCAGTTGGTGGATATTGAAGCCACATACGAAGGTACATTCAATGATATCATCGTAAAGAAAGATGTTATGGATGTGCTGACAAGTGGTAACGAAGACATTGTCCGTCACCTTGCACAAAAGTTCATTGATGAATCTATGGGTCGCTTGGAAGGCAAAGAACTTGCTGTTAAAGTTGCTCAATGGATTGAACAAAAGAACAAGTGGAAAGACGTACATGCCGAACTGAAAAGCAAAAAGTCCATTGAACTGACTGAAAACGAGAGGGTTTCTGTGATTGAATACGAAGGGGAAGAAGTTATGCTTCAGGAATGTCCTACGGAAATCAAGCAGTTCCAACTCAAAGCAGAAGCACAGGCATTGGGAATAAGGCTTACCGTTCCTCCGCAAACCAAGAATGTTCTGTATTCACTCATTCAGCATGTGAAAGCAAAACAGAATGAACAACTTTGATCTATATAAAATATTAAACTTCGTTGTCAACAAGGATGTTTACGCTCAGGCGATAAGTCCGGGCGAAATGCAACTGGAATTGCAGTCAAATAATTTAAGGCATTTCCGCAAAAGATTAGGATTGCCAGAGACCTATATTCCCGGTTCTGCAAATGAGGGAGTTGGTGTCAACCGTATTACGGAAGGCGACCTTCTCCCTTTCCTTGTTGAAGAAACCAAGAACCCTGTAAATGGTGTGATTACCCTAAATACAAATTGGTATTACATCAATGACTTTTGGACGGCAAATACCATTACTGCTGAGATACTTAGTGTTGGTGAATTTAGCAGTCGTCAGAATAATTATATTACCAAGCCTACTGCACTGCACATGGCAGCGAAACAGGTCAAAGCAGGGTTGTATGTTCTGCCAACATCTGTTACGGGCGTGACTGTACAATACTACCGGCTTCCTGTAACTCCGACCTTTGTGACTACTGTAAATCCTGTGACATTGGAATTGCAGTATGGTGTTTCGGTGGAGTTGGAATGGGATGACGGCAATAAGTTGGGGGTATTGGCTTTGATCTTACAGGATTTAGGTTACAATGTTGCGAGAGGAGATATAGAGCAGTTTGCTAACAAATTGATACAGACAGGAAAATAATGAAAAAGGGTAAACTCATAGAAAGCATTGTTCAGGGGATACTAAGGCAACAGCCGACACAGGATTCAAGTAAGTTTGCCCATTTCCTGACACTTGAAGTTGAAGTCGGCAAAGCATACGAAACAGCAGTCAAACAATTTTTTTACAACGACAAGAACCTTGACAATGCGGAGTTTGACTTCTATGCCAAGAAGTACGACATCAATGTATCCACAAGTAATGGCATAACCTATGCTACCTTGCCGGTGTCTGTTGTCGAACTCAAAAAGAACTTGGGGATTCGTTCTGTAAGACCCGTATCAACGATTTCCAATGAGCAGGGTGACTTTTCGTTTATCCGTACTTCGGAAACAGAACTTGAAATGATAAAAAACCTTGAAGTTTACTGCTGTTCAAAGAAAGCATTTTACTACAAGGATGGTTCCCGGATTATTCTCTCCTACCCGATCAATGAGTATTCGCTGATTGAAAAGGTTAGGGTAAAACTCCTCCCTTCATTTGCAGACTTTGGGATGGACGATGACATAAACTTCCCGATGGGAGAAATGGAAGCAACGGCAAACTTGTTGCAGATAATGGGTATTCGCCCTGTGAATAATTTAAACGCTGATGACGCACGGTAATGGCAGGAAAAAGTTTTGTAAATATTGACAATCTTGTTTCGTCTGTTTTGATGTCCATTGGTGACGAACAAAACAAACGATTTGAGATACGGGCAACGCAATGGGTGATAGATACCATTCGCAGGATTCATGTAAACTATTCGCCCTACTACCGCGAAGAACGACTGTATTTTGACAACGAAGATATTTTTTCCATTCTGTACCCCAAAGACACGGTGAAAATATTGGCAGTAGGTATGTACCGTAATGACGAGTTTTGGCCTTTCACCAAGAAGAACAATATGTCTATCTTGGCAACAGAGGCAGGGGCTACCGAAGCATTTGACTACGATGCCAATGAAGGGTTAGCTGTTCCCCCGATGGGTGTGGCTTACGGTGGTCAGGCTAACAACACTGCCTATTGGGTAGATGACCCACAGCATTGCCGTATGTTAGTTCGCATGTTCTCCTACTACCGTTCTATGTCGTCTTGGCAAGATCGCACCACATGGCTTAAAGACAAAGGCGTAATTGTCCGGTACAAGTCCACAGGAATAGATTGCAATGGCGATGTATGTGTACCTGTGGAAGCCCGTGATCTGATTACGGCAAAGGTGACATACGAATTTATGCGTAGGGGTTTAGCCGGTCAATGGACAATGGGACAAATTCAATTACAACAGGTTGAAGTTGATAATCTGCAACAGGAATATGAATCATTGTTGTATGAACCCTCAACTTTTTGGGAATTTAAAGACAGCATCTACGGTTCACTTAATATGACAGCAAGGAGGTAAAAATGGCAAAGAAAATAAGTGCAAAGAAAGAATCTAAGTTTATTTTGAATCAAATAGAAAAAGAACCTGGTGCATTTGATTTCTTTGTCCCTCCTATTCAACGTGGGGGGACACTCATGCACGATGATTGGGGCAAAAGGAAAACACGGGTAGTAAATAAGATTGTCAAGAAAAAGACAAAGAATTATAACATTAGCAATAGTCCACAGGGGGTACGTTACAGATCATAAAACATGGAAGGACTGACACAGATAATGCCTCTTAATGGAGCAATGAATCAGGATGACGACCACCGTTATGTGCGTTCATCAGATGGTCAGGTTATCGAAAGAGTGAACCTCAGACCTAACTCCATTGACGGGAAACGCTTTATCAACGAGAAGATAAAGGGCAATACGCTGATAAATATTGTACTGCCTTCCGGTAACAACAAATGTATCGGATGGTGCAATGACTTTGAAAATTCAGCCATTATTGCTTTTATCTACAACTCCAATTATCTGCATTCTATACTTCGATATTTCCAAAAGACAAAGACCATTGAGAAGGTATGGTACGGACAGACCAACTTAGGCTTTGAGGACGCTAACGTAAGAGCCTTTATAGCCGATGGTATGTTGTACTGGCTGAACGGAGATCAGCAGCCTAAATCGTTTGTGATTGATTATGCGGTACGTTTTACCAACAGCTTGCCCGGAGACAAATACGATATGTCATTTTTCCCCTTTTCGGATGTTATCTTCCCTATGATTAAGCGTCCTCCTCAGTTTGCTCCGACTTGTAAATATACTTCAAGTTATTTTGATAACGGTCTTGTTGTTAATTATAACAATCTCCGAAGAAAAATGTTTCAGTTCAAATACAGGTATGTTTACTTGGATAATCAGCAATCAGCATGGTCGCCAATTTCCAAAGTTCCATTGCCATCAAGGGAAGTAACTTACTTAGGAGAATTTAACGCAGACGTATGTATAAACAATACAATAGAAATAAGCATTAATTCAGGAAGTTCGTATGTAAAAAAAATAGACGTTGCAGTTCGTCAATGTTATGATCGTAGTGCTTTGGGTGACTTCTATTTATTCAAAACCATTAACAGGTATGATAATGAATTAGTGAAGATAAGTACTATTGATGATTTTGATATTATAACTACTAATTTCCTTAATACGACTGTATTAGAAAACATTAACACAACTATTAACAATAGATATTGTGATGATGTACCCCTTTCAGGGAACGATACCCTTCTATTGGACGGAAAGTATTGCGCTATTTCTATGCCACGTAAAAATTATGATCTCAAAGATGTGGATTATGATTTGGAAATTGTGGAAAATGAAATTTTTGAAACGGTTGATATTGCCTACCTAAACCACGAATGGGTAGGAGGAAATCACCATTGGTATATTGTTGATATTGTATATCAGGCAAATTCGGATTATTATATTTCATTTGTTGATGGTGGTGGACATACACATTTATTCCATGTAAATTCAGATGCTCTTGGTGGGGATGAAGCACTTGCTCAGGCATTCAGAACATTAATTCTTGCCGACCACACAATAACTGATTTTCAGGATTGCGTAGTACAAGAAAATGGTGGAATATGGCAACTAATTCTAAACTTTGGTCATGGGAAACAACCATTTAATTTTGAAGCATATTATTATCCAAGTTCAAGTATTGGGCAGAATGTTACCAAATCTTTGAAACGTGGTCAATATCATCCTTTTGTAATTATTTATAACGACGGATTCGGAAGATATGGTATAGCGCAGGGAGATAAGGAATTATTTTCACCAACCGAAACAGAATGCCCAATAACATTTAGCGTACAAGCCAAGGTTATTATAAACAATAAGCCTCCTGATTGGGCTGTTTCTTATAGAATCGGTTATCTTCCAAATCATAGTTACCTTTATTTTATTCAACTAATTGGTGTTTCTGTTTGGAAAAAAACTGATACGGTAGCACCGGCAGGCGTTGTATATACGCAGTATCCATCTGCTGCCATAATAATAAAAGATATTCCAACCGACTGTTATTTCATTGCAGTAAATAATGCGATATGGAATATGAGGGAAGCGAATCCGAACCTTGCCATTTCTGATTATATTTTTATGGAAGGTGACAGATTGCGCAAACCTTGTTCCCCCGATACGTTTGAAGTATTGCGTGAAATAACCGTAAATTATTGGGATGTAGGCGATGATTGGGATACTGATGACCCCAAAGGAACAATCACAGGAATACTTACAAAAGAAAATTTCCAAGAACTTGGTAAAACCTATACAAGCAGATTGGAAATTTACAGACCCAATCCAAGTATTCAGGTTTCAACGGCAAGTTACAACAATGTATTTTACGAAACCGGGGATGAATATGAAATATTCAATCATGGAGAACCAAATGCAAGACATGGGAATACACAATATGGTCAGGTAGTAGATGGGGCAACAGCGCAAACATTGGATGTAAACAATAATGTCCTGACACCTGCTGAATTGATTTTGAATTTTGGGGATGTTTATATACGAAATCGTGCAGGATATTTACCTTCTATTGCACCACCTGTTTTGGATGTACAATACATAGAAGATATAAACTATACCGACTTCTTTGTTTCAAGCGGCATTGACATTGGTAGGGTAACTGCTAAAATAGAATCAAAGCAAAAAACTTTAAATTCCATTGTCAGGGGCGAACAGTTCTTGGAAGGCACAGAAACAAATTGGCTCAATGTTTTTATCCTGGGGACAAAATCTTTTGATGCTTCCGACCTTTATGGCCCAATAACAGGGATTGAAGAAATGGGAGGAACATTGAAGGTTATTCAGGAACACAAAGAGGGGAGCATAACCATTGGAGAGGTCACAGCGAAGTTTGCAGATGTCGGAGAATTTACCTATATTGGTGATGCTGTTTTCGGGGCTTACAGAATGTATCCTGAGAACAGGGGAACGACGTACAGAAGGTCAATGGCGCAAAACAACAGATACTTATATTACTTCGATGAAAGCACAAGTGAGTTTATTCGTTCAAGCCCTAATGGTCAGGCTCCGGTCAGCAAAGAATACAGTATGCAAAATTGGTTTGAAAAGAAAGCCAAGCAGTTACGAGAATATGTTGGGGACAAGGATGTGGTCACATCATTCGACAATGACTACGAGGAGGTACTTGTTTCCTTCCGTATAGGGAATACTATTGAAACCATTGTGTTCTCTGAAAAAGAAGGATTCAAGGGGTGGATGGAGTACAGAACGTACTTTAACGATACAGATGTGCCCGAATTGTTTGCATCATTTAAAGACACTTTGGTATCTTGGATGAACGGAAAACTGTACTTGCACAATAGTGGATTAAACAATACTTTCTATGGTAAATTGCATGGTTGCAGTTTGAAAGTTCCGGTAAATGGGAACGTGCAGTACACAAAGAGGTATAGTTCAATCCGGTTAAGTTCGGACAAAAATTTGTGGAGTATTGAATTTACGATACCGGATGGGGAAAATTATGTGAATCAAAAAACAATACTTCGTCCCGCAATGTTTCGTGAAAAGGAAAATGCTTTGTATTCAGACATTTTGCGTAACATTATTACAAGGACGGGGGTTGAAGATTTGGCGTTGATTTACAATGGAACACGCATGGTGGGTGAATTTATGGATGTAGAAATTAAAGAAACCACCAATCAGGATGTTTTTTTAGGAGCAGTACAGGTTAATTATCAAATTGCAAAGTAAGATGGCAGGGTTCATGGATTCAGTAGGTGGCTTGGGAGGTATAACTTCGGCAGCACAAATACTACTTGGTGTAGGAGAGAAAATATACGGTGGTATTCAAAGACAAAAGGCAGAGAGAGAATTTAAAAAACACCCATACGAAATACCGGGTTCTGTCAGCAAAATGCTTGACGTTGTTCGTGGTGTAGCATCACAGCGCAAACTCCCCGGTCAGGAATTTATGGAGCAACAGATAGGTGCTACAACGGCTCAGGGTGTCGAAGCTGCTACCCGTGTTGGTCGGTCTGCCTCTGATGCTCTCGGTGCTTTGGAAGGGTTGTATGGTCGCCAGATGCAACAGCAACAGAACCTTGCTTTGGCCGGTGCACAGAATTGGCAGGAGAATCAGATGCGCTATGCAAATACGTTGGAAAGAATGGGGGCGTATGAAGATCAGAAGTGGCAGTACAATACTTTGTATCCGTATATGCAACGTATGACGGGAGCAGGGGAAATGCAGATGGCCGGTAATCAGAACATCGGAAGTGGAGTAAGCGGATTGGTGAGTTTGGAGTCTGCAAATCGAGCCGGACAATGGAACAATCCCTATGCAGGGAATAATACTCCTACAAATTATGCTCCACATCAGGCTCTACCAAGTCCACCTGTCCAAATAGGTCAATACCCCGGCTCACAATTTGGGACAAATTCTTATTGGGATTATAAAGTACAGGGTGGATTGATATAATTAACCTCTAATATATAGGTAAAATGCCAAGATATTCACAACAGAGTCCATATCCAACAGGTCGTGCTCCATTAGCATTTGACCTCAGCGAACAGATGTGGAATATTGCGCAACAGCGAATACAGAATCGAAAACAGGAAATTGAAGAACAGAAGAAAGAGATTTCTGACAACGAAAAGATTCTTCTGACTGCCTTGGATTTTGAAACTGTCAAAGGTGCGCAGGATAAGTTTACTTTGGACATGGCGGGGCGAATGAAAACCCTGACCGATAAATGGGCATTAAGGATGAAAGATAGAACAGGAATCCTTACCACAGAAGATAAACTTGAACTATTAAGAGACAAGAGGGATATAGAAAGCAGAATGCAGGTGGGTGCTGCCAATGTTGCACAGTATGATGAATTGAGGAAACAAGTTTATGCGGATGAGGAAGGGAAGATTTTCGATAAAAAGAAGTCATTAGAAAACTTAGGAAGATTTGCTCTGAATGGTAATATTGGGTACAAAAGCCCAATGGATGCTGTAATAATGCAACCGCAACCATTTGGACAAGAAGCATTAGCAAAATATGGGAGTTGGTTGGAAGAAACACAAAATCCAAAAACAGCATTTAAAAGTACTACAAAGACAGATTTAAAAACGGGAGTTATTACAACTGAATTATCGAATGAAGAAGATGTAAATGCCAAAATGGATTTGTTTGAACAAACCCCTGAAGTTCAGCAGATGCTAAGGGAAAATCCAATAGAAACAAGGCAATGGTTAGATTTAAACAGAAAGGCACTTATTAAAAAACCACAAACGTCAGGAGTTAATTCAGGATTGATAGGCAAAACAAAAACAGGAAAGGAGGAATTTTCATCTGACTATCCCGGATTTACAAAACAGGCAGAAGTTGATGCGGCGAACAATTATAATGATTTTGCTGAAAGACTATATCAAGGAGATGAATCAGCAATAGAACAGCTAAAAGGGACAAAATATGCTTCTGTTGAGGTATATCCCGATAAGTATATATTGACAGAAAACGATGATAAAGGCACGAAAAAAATAGTAAGACGTGACGTTGGGAAGAAAGCATTTAAGCATAGTGTATGGGATGTTGCCCCGGATAGCGTAACACAAGGGTTGACAAACTTTGGATTATCTTCTTTTATAAAGGAAGATTACAACCTAAGTAGCCCAATAAAAAAGGCTGAAATAACTCCGAT
>Ga0209099_1000458_pt1 | contig 48588 bp, 48 predicted proteins | sample AD_JPNHW2_MetaG_FD_184430 | JGI IMG/M metagenome (GOLD analysis project Ga0209099, IMG submission 184430) | Active sludge microbial communities of municipal wastewater-treating anaerobic digesters from Japan - AD_JPNHW2_MetaG (SPAdes) (version 2) | ecosystem: Engineered > Bioreactor > Anaerobic...
CTCTACTCCAGATAAAGTTGCTCCAGATATAGTAGCATTTTTAGTACCATCATAAGTTTTAGCAGTAACAGTTGCTCCAGTAACAGTAAGAGATTTAGCAGTTATATCAAAAGCATCACTAACAGCACTAGTTAAAGATTCAGCTGCAAATGTTAATTTATCTCCAGTTCCAACGGCATTTATTTTTAAATCACTAAAAGTAAGAATACCGTTTCCATCATTTGTACCAATATCTCCGCTTGTTGTTCCTGATAAAGATCCAGTACCTGAAGATAAACTAACATTAACTGTTTTACTAGCTCCTAAACTACTGGTTGAATTATTACCAAATTGATCTTGAGTTTTAATAACTATATCAGAAATACTTGATCCATAAATAGTATCGGTTGGTTGGGTAGTAACAGCTAATTTAGTTACTACGCCAGGAATAGAAGTTAATGTTCCAAAATTAGTACTACCATCAACACCAGTTATTGTTCCAGATGTTAAAGTAATATTTCCGGTAATTGGAGTTTCTCCTGTTGGATGAACTTTAATACCAGTAAAAGTTAATGTTGCTACACCAGTAGTTGAAGTAGCAGAAATATTAAAAGATAATGTTTTTCCATCAGCAGAATTAATAGTGTCATTAGCAACTGTTAGTTCAGTAGCTCCTGCAACAGCTATATCTACATTATCATTAGTAAAATTCCATCCATCAGGAGCGGTAAGAGTGTGAATTCCTAAAGCAATATCTCCTACCGACCCTTCTTGAATAATAATACTACCTAAAGCTGTTCCGGTATGACTACCTCCTTCAGAAGAAGTAGTATCAATAGAAACAGCAGTTCCTCCACTAGCTGGAGTAATTGTTGCACTAGCTAAAGCTTTGTAAACAAAAACTCCACCAGCCATCACTAAAATTAATGATAAACTTAGCAGAGTTCTTTTTAAAAACTTGTTTTTTTGAAAAAATTTCATAATTTTTTAAAGCTGTAAAATAATTTTATTTTAAAGTGTTCGACTACACTTTTTAAAAAACAATTTTATCTTTACAACTTTTTATTTTTTAATTATAATATATTTTGAACATAGAAAATTTATTTTTGAAGAAAAATAAATAAATTGCGTATTACATATAAAGAAAAAAGCATCACAAAAAATAGTTTTTAACCACTTTTATGATGCTTTGTTAATTGACAAATATTAATTTGCCATTTTTTTAAATAGATAATAAGGAGTGAAACGCGATCTGGTTAACGGGCAGTGGTTAAAAGCATCACCCAGCACCGTCGTGTTTCACTCTCTGTTATCTATTTAACCCCATAAATCAAACAAAAAATATTAATTATATAATAATTTTTTTACTAAAAAAAGCACCACAAAGAACAGTTTTAACCACTTTTATGATGCTTTCTATAGTAACAAAATAAGTTTCAAAAATAGTCATTAAATTAAATAAAATTTATAATTAAATTAAAATTTTATTAAATTGAATAAAACTATTGCTTATATTATTTTTAATTTCTATTTATTTTGGTATATTTAAATTATACAACTTTTTCAAAAAAACTGTAAATAACAAAAGACATCTCGGGATCAGAGATGTCTTTTAAGTTTTTAGTAAATAAACTACTTTTTCTTCTTGTATTTCTTAACTCCTTGCTTCTTAGCCTTAACTTCTAACATTGCTTTTTTAATTTCTAAACGTTTTTTTGTTTTATGGGAGTGAGATTTTTTATTCTTTCCTACTCCTGTTTCCCTTTTAGCCATATAATTCTATATTAAATATTAATACCTGTACATTTTAACTCATTGTTTAAATAAAATCAATTACTTTATATAATTACTAATTAATTGACCAAGATAATGTCCTAAGAATAAAACTATGGTGGTTATAAACAAATGTTCAATAATAACATTCTTTGGTTTTAATTTTTGTTCTCTAGCTAATCTATAACTTACCATAATTAAAATTAATACTCCCCAAATTATATCTAACCAAAAAGCTAAATTAATAGAAAGAAATAAAAAAGGAATAACAAAAGTTAAAGCAAAGATAAACTTAGCTAAAAAAGTTGATATAGTAGCCTCCCAGATTTCTCTAGTAGTATGGCCTCCTTCAGCTTCAGTTGAAACATGCATACCTAAAGCATCTGAAAAAGAATCAGCTATAGCAATAACTAAAATACCACTAATAATTACAAGAGATGATCCCGTACTAGCACCTAATCCCGTTATTAAACCTAAAGTTGTAATAACAGCTGAAGTTAAACCAAAACTTAAACCTTTTTTTAATGATAATTTCATATTTTTTTATTTTCTTTTTCTAAATATTTATATATTAAATAATATTTATTCTTCAGTTTTATGTCGAGTAATAAAAGAATATTTAGCTAATTCAATTAAAAAGATATTAACAATAGCCACTGCCCCGATAATATACCAAGCTGACAAAGGTAGGGCTACAGTACCTAGAAGCTTATTAAATACCGGAAGATAAATAGCTGTCAGTAAGCCTAAAACACTAAAAAGACAAGCCCCTAATAATAATTTATTATTAAATAAATTAATATGCCAAATATTTTTTCTTAAACTCTTGCAAGAAAAAACATAGAAAATTGAATCAATAGCTAAACAAGCAAAAATAATAGTTCTAGTATATTCAATAACATAATTTTGTTTATTCAACCAGAAAAATATAGCTAATAGAAATAGATCAGTTACTATTCCAACAATAAATATAATTATTTTCATTTCTTTAGTTAATAATGGAACCTGACGACTTTGTGGTTTCTGTTTCATTAAATCTTTTTCTTTAGGTTCAAAAGCTAAAGCAATATTAGGAAAACCATCTTCTATTAAATTTATCCATAAAATTTGAACAGCCGTAATTGGTAAAGGAAAACCAGCTAAAAGACTAATACCTATTAAAATTATTTCTGAAAAACTATCTGATAATAGATAAGTAATAACTTTTCTAATATTATCTAAAATAGCACGACCTTCTTCCACAGCGGAAACAATAATAGAAAAATCATCTGAGAGTAATACTAAATCTGATACTTCTTTAGCTACTTCCGTTCCTGAACCTAAAGCTACGCCAATATCAGCTTGTTTTAAAGCCGGAGCATCATTAATCCCATCACCCGTCATAGCAACTACTTCGCCCTTTTTTTGCCAAGCTTTAATAATTCTTAATTTATGTTTAGGTTCAACTCGAGCATAAATTTGAATATTTCTTAAAATCTTATTTAATTCCGTTTCCGATATTTTTTCTAAATCTTTTCCTTCTAAAATATTTTCATCCTTAACATTAAATCCTAATTTATTAGCAATAGCTTTAGCTGTTAAACGATGATCGCCGGTGATAATAATCGGTTTCATACCAGCTTGATAACAAGAGGTAATAGCGTCACGAGCTTCTATTCTTATGGGGTCTTCTAAAAAAACAAAACCTTGAAAAACTAAATCATTAATTTCTGCCTCTAGTTTTATATCTCGAGATAATTTTTCATTAAGCTTTCTATAGGCTACACCTAAAATTCTGTAACCTTGGCTAGCTAATTCCTCGTATTTTTTATTTAATAAATCTCGATCCTTAGCTGTCATTTCAATATCTTCATTATTTTGTTTTAAATTTTTGGATTTAGCTAAAATTATTTCTGGAGCTCCTTTAGTATATATAATATTTTCTTGATCTGATAATTTTCGTAAACTAGCTGAATATTTATCTTTAGAATTAAAAATAATTTCATCAAGTTGTGGTTCCATTATTTCTAATTTATCTTTAAAAAAACCAGCTTGAGCTCCAGCTAAAACTAAAGCTCTTTCTGTAAACATTCCTTTAGCTATAAAATCTTCTGGTTTAGCTTGAGGATTTTCAATAAAAGCTTCACTACATAAAACTATATTTTTTAAAATTTCTTCTTCCTCTTTTTTATTTGAAGATAATGTAAAAATTCCCGCCACCGTCATTAAACCTTTAGTTAAAGTACCAGTTTTATCAGTAGCAATAACTGAAGTACTACCTAAAGTTTCAGCCGCTGATAATTTTCTAACTAAACCTTTTCTTTTTAAAATCTTTTGCATACCTAAAGCTAAAATTACGGTCATGGCCATAGGTAATCCTTCGGGTATAGCTGATACCGCTACAGCTACAGCGGTAGTAAATATTTCAATAAACTTACCACCAGTTAAAATTCCTTCTACAAAAATAATAATACAAATAATACTAATAATTATTCCAATAACTTTTGAAAAATGAATTAATTTTTTTTGATAAGGTGTTTTAGCTTCTTTAGTTTCTTTTACTAAACTAGTAATTTTACCAATTTCAGTTTTTATTCCCGTAGCTGTTACTATAGCTTTAGCTAAACCATCTTCAATAATTGTTCCCATATATACCATATTATCCCGATCAGCTAAAGGGGTATCATCTGATAAAATATCAGTATTTTTAGAAGCTGATAACCATTCACCTGTTAAAGCAGCTTCATTAATTTTTAAATTTTGGGCTTCTATTAAACGACCATCAGCCGGGACTTTATCACCAGGTCTTAAAACCATAATATCACCTAAGACTAAATCATCAGCTAAAATTTCTTCTTGTTGTCCATTTCGAAAAACAATAGCTTTTAAACTTAAAACTTTTCTTAATTCTTTTAAAGCTTTAGATGATTTACTTTCTTGAATATATCCAATAACAGTATTTAAAAATACAGCTGAAAAAATAACGATAGCATCAGTATATTCTTTTAATAAAAAAGTAATTATTCCAGCTAAGAGTAAAATATATACCATGGGACTCTGAAATTGTTCCAAAAATATTTTAAATTGTGGTAATGTTTTACTGGTAGGTAATTTATTCTTACCAAATTTTTCTTGACGAATTTTTACTTCATTATTATCTAAACCTTTTATACCATCAGATTTTAATAATTTTATACTTTCTTCCCAAGAAATATTATACCAATTAGTTTTTTCAATCATTATTTTAAGACTTATTTATTAATTTCGTTTACAAATTTATTTAATTTTTCATTAAAATTATTATTTACTACTTCCTTAGTTGATACTTCTAAAGTAGCTTTAATTTCTTTATTTAGTACTTTAGTCATATCCAGCAAAGCTCCTTGGGTAGTAGTAGCACCTTGAGTACAAAACAAAGCTACTTGATTCATTTTTTCTTTGTAATTAGTAAGTAAGGTTCTAATTGGGGTAGCCATTAAACCTACCCAAACTGGTGTTCCAATAATTATTAAATCATAATCAGATAAATTATGAATTAATGGTTTAATAGTGGTTAATTTTTTACTAAGGGTATATTTTCCAGCCCGTATATAACCAAAAACCCCTGAATAATTAATATTACTAAAAACTTCTTCCTTGTCAGCCCCCAAAGAAACAGCTAAACTATTAGCTACTTTAGAAGTAATACCGGTGCGGGAATAAAAGAGAATTAATGTTTTCATATTTTTATAATTATTTAATAATATTTCTTAAAGCTGAGAAAGTATAAATTTTACTTCTAGCAATATTAGGTGTTATATCTTTAATTATTTTTAAATCAACAAATTTTTCAATTACTGAATATAAGGTTTGAGTATTAGAAATACCAGAAATCTCCTTAATGGTTTTTACCATAAAAGTAGGTTTAATAAAAATAGCATCTAATAATGAGTGAGCATAAATAGAACCAACCTTAGACATACTTTCTTTTAAAGAACAATATAATTTTTCAATTTTTTTAACTTGTTCAAAAGTCTTACTAGTTTGTTCATAAACAGCATCTAAAAAAAAGTTTATCCAAGGAATCCAATCTTCTTTTTCGCTAACATTTCTTAATAGTTCATAATAAACATCACGATGCTCTTCTAAAAATTCACTAATATAGATATTAGGATAAGAAGTTACTTTGTTTTCATATAAAAACAAAGGTATAAGTAAACGCCCAACACGACCATTACCATCTAAAAAAGGATGAATAGTTTCAAATTGATAATGAGCAATAGCAATTTGTATTAAAGGATCTATTTCTTTTTTAGAATTTAAATATTTTTCTAAATTAGAAAATAAACTAATTATATTTTGGGGTTCAGCTGGAATAAATGTCGCTTGTTCAATGGTAACACCATAAGAACCAAGAAAAACTTGATTTTTTCTGAATTCTCCCGGATTTTTATTTTTTCCTCTAGAAGAATTTAAAAGTATTTTATGAAGTTCTTTAATTAAATTTTCTGAAATTGGTCTTTTTTTTAAAAACTCTTTTCCTTTTTTTATAGCTAATCGATAATTAAAAATTTCTTGATAATCTTTTTCCTTTTCATTCTCTTCTGATTTAAGATCTTTAGCATCATATAACAAAATTTCATCTAAAGTTGCTTGTGTTCCCTCAATCCTAGAACTTAAAACAGCTTCTTTGGTAACAAAAGAACGTTGAATAATTTCAGGGTTAAGTAATCTCTTAACTGCTTCATCATAACGAGCAATTATTTCTCTAGTTTTAATAATTTTACTAAAAACAGGAGAATAATCTAAATTTGGCGGTAAAAATGGGGGATTAAATGGTTTTTTAGCCATAATAATAAATTAACTAATTCTAAACATTAGAATTATATCATATCTTATTCTAGTTTACAAGTCTTTTCTAGAATAAGAATATTATAATATATATTAAAAAAACATTATTTATTATATATATTTAATTACTCTTGGATGTTTTAGATAATTATAATAAATTTTTATATTCTGGATAATTTTCTTTTATTATTTGTTTCCATTGAATAGTCTCATTACCCTTTTTTAAATAATTTTTGTGATAAATTAATAAAATCTTTATCGAATTATTTTTATTATTAATAGCAATAATACAACGATTACCAGAACCATGTCGTGATTCATTTGTTCCAGCAACTTTAAATTCAACTTTTGATATTTTAAACTCTTCGTTTTCTACTATTATCTCGGCAATAGTTTTAAGCAAAAGTATTTCAAAATTCTGCAATTCTCTTTTTAAAGCCTCTATTGTAATATCCCAAGCTTTACCATATTTTTTAGCAAAACTTTTTATAAAATGCCTTTCAGCATATTTTTCAATGATTATATAATAATTAATAGACATATTCTGGATCTTCTTGAGTAATTAAACTATAAGGAATAATTTCATTATCACCACAAATAAGATAAGGTAATTGATTATGAGTAAATTTTACAATATCTTGAGTTCTTTTATCTTTCCATTTTAACGAAATACTCTTAATTAACTTCTTTTCTGATTCATTTAATTTACTTAATTTTTCTCTTTCGCCAGATCTGGTTTGATAAATCAAAAAAGCACCGTCTTTAGTTTTATTATCAATATCAATTATACCTTCATCAAATAATTCATCTATTACTCTAAAATAATAATCTGGAACAGGACCAAATTGTATTTTACGATAAGTCATACCACTCATACTCTCTAATTTTTTATAAAACCAAGCAAAATCAGCTAAATATAATAATTTAGCTAACTTGGTTTTTGGTATCTTGCCACCCACACCTTCTTTTGATCTTAAAAAAGCCAAAATCATTTGTTTATATTTTAAATAATTTGGTTTTAGACCACTTTTAATTTCCTCTAAGGAAATTCCAAAAATATCAGATAACTTTATAACTTCTGATAAATCTAATTCTGATTTACCTTGTTCAAAAGAAATATAAGAATTTCTACCAACACCAATTTTCCCAGCAATATCAGCTTGAGAAATTCCTCTCTCAATTCTTAGTTTTTTTATTAACTTATAATATTCATTAATCATATTTTTATAATTATTAACTTATACACATACTATATACAATTTATGACCAAAAGTCAAACTATCAATGTTGATTTTTTAAACATAATATGTTATAATTAAATTATCGACCTGGTCGAATCGATATTTAATAAATTTAATTAAAAAACATGAAACAAATTATCAAAGAATTTGAAGTATTTATGAGTAAGTATGGGCGTCTACACTCTCAATTCTATATTGGAATTGCCAGCAACCCCAAAGATCGCCTAATTAATGGGCATAGAGTTTCTTCCGGCATCCCATATATTTACTGGGGAAATCCACTAAATACAAACATTGTCAGGGCAATTGAAAAACATTTTTTAGACAAAGGATGTAAAGGCGGTCCTGGTGGTGGTGATAATAGTACTAATTATATTTACGCTTATCTTATTACCTCACAAACCAGACAATAGAGGTGCTTGAGCAAACGTGCTGGATTATAGAGATCTTGATAGAGATATTTTCTCTAAATAGAGCTAGAAAAGTACACCTCGCTCTAAAAAAGTCCTAAAATAGGACTTTTTTATTATTTTTATATAACTATATTAAAGTGTTGCAATTACTTATTGAACTGAGTAAATTGTAAACTAAATTAATACTAACACTATAATTCAGCCTTTTTATTTCCTTATAATAATTGTATTAAACCATTTTTCTTGAAACTCAATTGCTGACATAATATCTTCATCCGACATTTCAACTTCCTCGGGTACAACAATTAATTTATCGTCATCGTCATCTTTTCTGTGAGCGATAGCAATACAAATACCTTCTTTTTGTTCTATAGGTTCATTAATACCTAAATAATATGCATCTAAATCTTCTCCATCAGGAGCCTTTATTCCTTCTAAAAAACCATAATTAACCTCATAAACAAAACCATGTTTTGGATGTTTTAATCCTAAAGGTCTATCTATTGTAACTTTAACTCTTTTTCCTAAATATTTTTTTGCAATTTGTAATGATTGTGAATTTTCCATAAAAAAAATAAACAATGTTTTTAAATATAATAATTTAAATTAATAATAAAAAATCTTTCCGAAAAGAGAAAGAATTTTATAAAATAAAAACTCGACCTTTATCTTTCCCTTATCGGGCTAGAATTAGCACCTTCCGAATGGATTGCTCCGGGGTTGCTGGCAGGTCATTGGGCTAGTTCCCTTGCTGCACTCTTTATAAATAAATTAAATTGTAATTACATTATATACTATATAATAAAATAAAGAAAGAGTTAATAATTACTTAAAATTATAAATACTGTAAAGAAACTACTTAGTTTTTTATTCATATATTTATTTTATATATTACTTTACTTTAATTTATCATAATAATATAATTATAATATAATTTAATAGTTTTTAAATTTATGGATAAAGGAATAATTATTCACTCTCTAATAATTAATAATGGAAAATTACTAATATTAAAGCGTATTAAAGATACTTATGAGGGTGGGCTTTGGGATCTTCCTGGGGGCACATTAGAAGACGGGGAAGATTTATCCGAAGGTATTAAGAGAGAAGTTTTTGAAGAAACAGGTCTTAAAATTAAAAATCCAGGACTGTTTTATTATAGCTCAAATATAGATATTAAAAAAAACAAACAATTTATTACTATTATTTTTATAGTAGAATTAAATAATAAAAATAAATTTATAAAAATTAATACTAACGAACATAGTCAATTTGAATGGATAATACCAAAAGATATAATTAAATATCAAACAGTTAATTATTTAAAATCATGTATTAAATATTATATTAATAAAAAACATCCAATTTTAAAAATAGAAAAATAATTAATTTAATAATATTTTTACTTTATTTTATTAACCTCTTCTATAATATTATCTACTAAATCTTGTAAATTATAATAATTTTTGCTTAATTTTTCTATAATTTTTTTGTGTTCAGGATATCCGTTATCTTTATTTTTTAATATTTTCTGCCAATCCGGCCTATTTATTATAATTACATTAAATATTTCTGATACATGCCAAACGAAAAAATCATATTTATGATTCTTGTACTTTTTATACTTATTAAAAAAATACTCATAAAAAATAAAATGGAGCATCTCATGAGCAATAATAAAATTTACTATTTTCTTTTTTTTACTTATAGCTGGTATTTGAAAAGTTTTATCGTCTAAAAATCTTGGATACATACTCCATATAGTTGAATAAGCAATATATTTTCCTTTAGGCCATTTTAATTTTGGAAAAATATTTTCAATCAAAACAAAAAATTCTTTTTCTATTTTTTTCCAATTTTTTTCATAAATAGTTAAATTTCTTTCAATAAACTTTTTGTTTTTTGAATAATACTTAAAAACAAAATCTTCAACAATTTTTTTATTAATATTTTTATTAAATTTTTTAAAATATGGGTAATGTTTCAAAACAGCCCATTGAAAATTTCTACCTTCGTCATACTTTGAATCTCTTAAAAAATTAAAAAAAATTAAAATATCTTTTTTAAAATCAATCTTAAATTTTATTTTTGGATACATTCTATTTTTATTTTAATTTTATAAACTTTTATTAATTATAAACAAATACATCTATCACACATATAATCTATTACTCTCTGATTATGAGAAATTAAAATATATGTTAAATTATATTTTTTCTTTATTTTTATAAGCAAATCTAATATTTTTTTTTGATTTATACTATCAAGAGAAGATGTTGGCTCATCAAGAATAATAACATCAGGTTTATTTAAAAGACTTCTAATTATAGCTATTATTTGTTTTTGTCCTTCGCTTAATTCGGTAATATATTTTTCTAATATATTAATTTGTAAATTAAAATCTTTTAAAAAATTGAAAATTAAACTCCTTGAATATTCTTTTTTTTTGTTTATATAATTTTCTTCATTTAATAATCTAAATATTTTTTGATTATGATTTAAAGATAAATTAGCATTCTGAAAAATAATCTCTATTTTTATTGTTTTTTTTATATTTATATAACCATGAGCGGGTTTGTAAATACCTAGAATTAATTTAGAAATTGTTGTTTTACCGGAGCCAGAAGGACCAACTATTCCTAACGTCTCCCCTCTTTTTAAAAACATACTAAAGTTGTTAAGAACTTTGATATTTCCAAAATTTTTGTAAATTTTATTCATCTCAATAAGAATATCATTTTTTTTATTAAATTTAACTTTTTTTCTTTTTAATAAAGCACCATTATATAATTCTGCGGTATATTTATTATTAAAATTAATTTGACTACTATAAAAATTATCGACAATAGATCCTTTTCTCATAACCAAAACTCTATGACAAACCTTTACTGCTGATAATATATCATGAGTAATAAGTATTGCTGACATTTTATTATTTTTAACAAAGCTATTAATAATATTTAATATTTTTTCTTTATTTTCTTCATCAACAGAAGATGTTGGTTCATCTAAAATTAATATTTTAGGTTTATTTACAACACTTAATGCTATATTAATACGTTGATTCATACCAACACTTAATTCCATTGGGTATTTTTTTAATACGTCCTTATAATTAGGCATTGCTACACTTTTTAGTAATTTTTCTATTAAATAATCTTGTTTCTCTTTTATTTTTATACCAGAAACATCACTTAAAACTATTTTAAAATGTTCTTGAATGGTCATAGTAGGATTTAATGATAAAACCGGATTTTGCATAATCATATTAATAAAAGCACCTCTTAATTTTTTTATATTTTTAAAAAGGGGATCGATCTTAATATCATCTATAAAATATTCATCAACAGAAGTTTCCATATTATCTTTATCTATAATACCTAATAAATAACGGGCTAAAGTTGTTTTTCCAGAACCTGATTCTCCCACAATTCCTAAAATTTCATTTTTAAACAAATAAAAATTAATATTCTTTAAAATTTGATTTCTCTTTTTATTAGAAACACTATTAATATTAAGATTTTTTATAGATAAAATCTCTTTAGACATATTCTTTTTTATTACGAATTATTATCTCACCTATAATATTAAATATAAACACAATAAATATTATTGTTAAAACAGGTATAAATAATTCATGAGGATAAAATCTAAAAACTTTAACTCCGTCACTTATCATTTTTCCTAAACTTGGAAGTGGTGGTTGAATTCCTATTCCTACAAAACTTAAAAAAGACTCAATAAATATAAAGGATGGTATTTTTTGAATTATTATTATAATAATTATATTTCTAAAATTTGGCAATAAATGAAACTTAAATATATGCCAAAAAGAAGCTTTTTTAATAATTGCATATTGGACATAATCAGTATCCATTATTTTTTTTGTTTCATTAATTATAATTCTAGACAAATAAATCCATGAAACAATACTTAATGCTATTAAAATACCAAATATACTACTTCGTTCTGACAGAAAATTATTTAATAATACTAAAAAAACTATAATTAATAAAAAACTAGGAATACTTTCTAAAATATTCAAAAATATTATCATGTTTTTTTCAATTTTACCTCCTTTATATCCTGCATAAGCACCATATATCACACCAAAAAAAAGACTACAAAAAATAGAACAAATAACAATAAAAAGTGTATTTAGAATTGCATAACAAATCCTTATAAACAAATCTCTTCCTAAATAATCTGTTCCAAAAATATATTCAAAACTTGGCGATAAATGGGGTTCGGATACAATACTATTATATTTTATTGGGGAAAAATATAAAATAAATATAAGTATCGCCACAACGACAAAAATAAAAGTAAAAGTAAACTTAATAATATTACCTTTCATTTTTTTTATCTTTTATATCTCCTTTATAATCAATAATTAATATTATAAAGTTAAATAAGGTTGTTACTATAATTAACAAAATTGAAAAAAAAATAGTTAAACCCATTGCCACAGGATAGTCTCTATTAATAACAGATGTTATAAAATATCTACCTAAACCAGGTATATTAAATATAGATTCAACAACAAAACTACCAACAACAAGATTGGCGGTTAATGGAGCTATATAAGAAAGTATTGCAGTTAATGAATTCTTTATAATATACTTCAACTTTATATTATCATCACTCACACCCCTAACAACAGCGGCCGCAACATAATCACTATTTTTTATTTTTTTAACATTACTATCTAAAACCCTTTCAATAAAAATAATAGGATAGAAACTTAGAACTAATATTGGTAAGAAAAAACTCAAAAAAGAATTATTCCAATAAACTGGAAATAATTTTATTTTAACACAAAAGAAATATTGGAATAAAATACTTAAAACAAATACTGGAATACTTATAAATAATATTTCAATTATTAATACTAAAAATCTTTTTTTAGTTAATAATTTTGATTTTATTAAACCTATTATTATACCAAAAACTAAAGAAAAAAATATAGAAAAAATTCCAATAATAGCTGATACAGGAAATTTTTCTTTTATTATGCTTTTTACCGACATTCCTTCATTAATCGTTGAATAACCAAAATCAAATATTAAAAAACTTTTTATAGTATTTAAATATCTTTTAAAAAGAGGGTCATCTAAACCATATTTATTTCTAATATTTATTATAACATTTTCATTTTTAATATAATCTAAATCATATAAATCACCCGGGATAGCCTCAAATAAAAAAAACGTTATTGAAACAACAAAAAATAAAGACAAAAAAATAGTTGCAATTAATTTTATTATTTTTTTACAAATATTAAATTTTAAAATCATTAATATTAATTTTTATTATAATATGAATCAGATAATTTTAGACATCCTGTTATATCATAATAAAAATCTTTTAAATTACTATTACTAATATAACTTGAATTCTCATAATACAAAGGGATTACAGCAAAAGATTTTAAAACAAGATTCTCGGCATCATAAACTAGTTCAAATCTTTTATTATTATCTTTTTCTATCATAACAGCATTTAGAGTGCTATCAAATTCTTCGCTCTTAAATCCAGCATAATTATTCAAATCTGAAGACCTAAACCCATACAAATAGCTAGTTATATCAGGGTATTCAGCTGCCCAAGAAGCAGCAACAATATCGTATTTTTTTTCATTTCTATAAGTATTAAAGATTTTCTTTTCTACTGCTACAATTTCAACATCTAATCCAATTTTAGACAATTGATTTTTGATAATTTCAGCAAGCATTATATTTAAAGAATTAGTATTAGTAAGATAAGTAATTTTTTTATATTTTTTTATATCAACATCCTTTAATAATAATTTTGCTTCATTAATTCTATTATTATTATCTAAATAACTAAAACCATCACCATCCTGTAAACAAATATCCTTTTTAAAATTATTATAAAAACTACAGGGAATAAACCTTAATAAAGGTAAGGACTGCCCCCCTATTATATTAGAAATTTCTTTTCTGTCTAAAGCCATAGCTACAGCCTTCCTAATATTATAATTTTTAAAAATAGGGCTATTTAAATTCAAAGCAATAAATTTAGTAAAAATAAAATCAGATATTTTAATTTCTGATATTTGTTTCATTTCTTCGGAAGTTAAAATATTACCCACATAATCTATCTCTCCAGCATTATATGAATTCATAACAGCACTTGAATCAGAAAATAATTTAAATATAATTCCTGATAATTTTACATTATCTTTATTCCAATAATTATTATTTTTTAACATTACAACTTCTAAATCATGATTCCATTTATCAAGAAAAAAAGCACCATTAGATATAAAACTACTAGGAGTCTCTGTCCAAAGATCTCCATACAAATCAATTATTTCACTTTTTACTGGATAATAAGGCTGTAATGAAGTCATACTAGCAAAAAATGAACAAGGATTTTCAAGAGTTATTTTTAAAGTATATTTATCCAAAACTTCTATTTCTACATTATCTTTATCTCCAGTACCATTATTATATTGCTCCGCTCCTTTTATATAATATAAATAAGATGCCCATCCGGACGCAGTTTCTGGATTTAATACTCTTAACCAAGCATATTTAAAATCATATGCAGTTAAGGATGATCCATCTGATCATAAAGCATTGTCTCTTAATTTAAAAGTATATTCTGTGTTGTTTTCATTTGCAAACCATTCATAAGCCACTCCTTCTTTTAAGTTACCATTTTTGTCTATATTAACTAACCCTTCAAATAAACTAGCCAAATACGATCTCGCATCTATAGTTAAACTCTTCGCCGGATCCAGGGATGAGGGCTCGCTACCTAAAACAATTACAGGAAAAGCATTAGTATTTAATTGATTTTTATTATTATCAAATAAAAAATAGCAAGTAATAAATAAAATAATAATAACAAAAATAAAAATAATTTTTTTCATATTATATATTAATTTTTTAAAAATTAATACTGTCTACCCCAAAATACTAAACATCTTGCTTTTTTACCACAAACAACACATTTATTAGAAATTTTTTCTTGCTTAAAAGGAATACATCTAGACCGAGCTCCTGTTTTATTTTTTATTTCTTCTTCGCATTTTTCATTACCACACCACATTGCTTTAATATATCCTTGATTCTCATTAATTTTTTTTATAAAATCATCTAAATTATCAACTGAAGAAGTTTTGGTTTCTTTATTCTTTTTGCAAGCATCAAACATTCTTTTCTGAATATTATTTAAAATTTTTTTTAATTCATTTTTGATATTATCAAGTTTAACTGCTGTTTTATTACCAGTGTCTCTTTCTACTACAATACATTGTCCTTTCAAAATATCTTTTGGGCCAATTTCTATTCTCACTGGAACACCTTTCATCTCCCAATCACTAAATTTATATCCAGGATTATAATTATCTCTTTCATCAATTTTAACTCTAAATTTTTTACTTAAAATATTAAATAATTTATTAGTTGTTTCCATAACATCTTTATTAGACAAAGAAATTGGTATAATTATAACCTGAATAGGAGCAATTTCTGGAGGTAATTTTAATCCACTATTATCACCATGAGCCATAATAATCGCCCCAATTAATCTAGTACTAATACCCCAAGAAGTTTGATAGGCATATTCTTCTTTACCTTCTTTATTCATAAACTTTATACAAAAAGGTTTGCTAAAATTTTGTCCAAAATAATGACTAGTTCCTGCCTGTAAAGCTTTACCATCATGCATTAAAGTCTCTACTGTATAAGTATTTTCTGCTCCAGCAAATTTTTCTGTTTTGCTTTTTTCTCCCTGTAAAACAGGGATAGCCAACTTTTTTTCAATAATTTTTTTATATATATTTAACATTTTTAAAGTTAAATCTTTAGCTTCATCTGAAGTTTCATGAATTGTGTGTCCTTCTTGCCAAAGAAATTCTCTAGTTCTTAAAAACGGTTTAGTTTCTTTTTCCCATCTAACCACACTACACCATTGATTATAAACCATTGGTAAATCTCGCCATGACTCTGTCCATTTTGCATACAAAGTTGAAAATATTGTTTCAGAGGTTGGCCTAATACAAAGTCTATTTTCTAATTTTTGATTACCACCATGTGTTACCCAAGCAACTTCCGGAGCAAAGCCTTCAATATGATCTTTTTCTTTTGTTAATAAATCTTCTGGGATAAGCAAGGGAAGATATATATTTTTTACTCCCACTTTTTTAAATTCTTGATCTGCATATTTTTGAATATTTTCCCAAATAGCAAAACCATATGGTTTAATAGCTACAAACCCTTTAATATCTGTATAATCAGCTAAACCAGATTTTATAACTATATCTACATACCATTGAGCAAAATCATCTTCAATATTTTTTATTTCTTTAACATAATTTTTTTTGTCATTCATAATTATTTTAATACATTTTATAATTCAAGAAACACTTTTATAATAACATATTTTTGAAAAATATGAAACTAATTTTTTAAGATTTATTGTGAATATTTTAATAATTATATCCTAATCGCAATAGTTCAATAACTTAGTAATAATAGAAGGTTTTAATTATAACCCAAAGTTATAAACAATATTTAAACTAATATAATTAAACTCAATTATTAATAAATATAAATCAAAAAATAATAATTATTTCTTAAAATTAAGTAAAAGTAATATAATTCCAATCATTCTTTCTTTATCTTTTGGATTAGATTCGGCTATAAGTATGGTAAGAGTAGCTAAAGATTCAGGATTAATTCTGTCTCTAAAATTAAATTTAGCTTTATTTAAAAACCAAATAAAAGTAAAAGCACCACTTCTCTTATTACCATCATTAAAAGGATGATCTTTAATTATAAAATAAAGAAGGTGAGCGGCTTTTTCTTCTATAGTATTATAAATATCTTGACTAAAAATAGCTTGAAAAACATTTCCAATTATTCCTTCTAAATTTCCAGCTGTTTTTTCTTGAGCAAACATATTATTAGCTTCCCCTTTATTTATCAATTCCTTTTTTAATTTAAATAAATTTTTATTTAATTCTTCTGTAGTAATACTAATATTTTTTTTAATTCCTGTTTTTGGAAAAGAACTCTTATCATATTTATCAAGAGAAAACCAGGTATAAGAAAATGATTTAATTAGTTCTAAAATATCATCAGTTTTAACTTGAAAATTATCTTTTGATAATAATTTTATATCCTCAACTGCTTTTAAAAAGTCTTCTTTATTTTGTTTTAATCTATTTAAATTAATGGTGAAACCTGTAGTGATATGCTGTTTTAATATTTTTGTAGCCCAAATTCTAAATTGAGTTGCTACTTTTGAATTTACTCGATAACCAATAGATAGAATCATATCTAAATTATAAAAAGAAACTTGATATTTTTTTCCATCTGTGGCAGTTATTGCATTTTTTGCAACAACTGAAGATTCTTTTAATTCCTTTTCTTTAAGAATATTACTAATATGTCTAGAAATAACAGATTTATCACGCCCAAAAAGAAAAGCAATTTGATCTAAACTAGCCCAAAAAGTTTCTTTATCAAAATCCTGATGAAGTTTTATAGCCCCATTTTTAGCTTGATAAATAGCTAATTTTTGAATGTTATTTTTAGTATTCATAAATAATTATATAATTTTAAATAAAATTATTAATATTATTTATAACTATAAAACATTCAATATAAACTTAAAGCTAATTTTTTATAAATTTATTATAAATATTTATAAAATTTAATATTTTTTAATTCTCACACAAAACATAAAAAGACCTAAAAACAGGTCTTTTATTTTTATTTAAATTTATAGACAAATTTAGGACTAATTTTAACAACTTATTCAAAAAGAAATAAGTTTTGATTAACTATAAAACTATTCTCTACGTTTATCTTCAGGCAAGAGCGTCTCTATTTGTTTACCAAATTCATCAGCCTGTTGATGTAGAGAATTAATAACTGATTTAAATTTTTCAAAATCTTCAGAATTTACTTCTTCTCCGTTTTTTCGACTCTGTAAAACTTTTTCAACTATAGAGACATCAATTGCCGGAACAGAAAAAGGGGTACCAATGTGATATGTAGCTAGTGAACGATCCATTAAAGTCTTAGTTCTTTCTAAGGCCCCCTCTAAATTAACAGAACCTCCTCTAACATCTAAAGCGGTTGGGATAAGCATCGCTCCTGTTTTAGCAGCTAAATAGACTGGTCCAATACTCGGACGTTTCATCTTGCCATCTAAAGCAAAAGGGTGAGCGGCAATCCACGGAGTTTTACCTTTTTCAATAATTTCTCCCAGCTCATTAAAATTATCCGAATTAAACGAACCATGTTTGCCATTTTCACTCTCTTTGTATTCTAATGGTGTAAAATTATCTTTTCCAGCAAGATTAATCATCAAGCGTTGACCGAGATATTTCATTTTTTCTAATAATACCGACTCTCCGGTTAAATGAATATTAAAATCATTTCCCCAAACTTTAAGAGCAGCTGGAACATCAAGGTTATTTAAATGAGCTGCGCTGATTATAAACTTCTGATCCGGATTTTGTTTGTGTAATTCTTCAATTTTTTCTTTACCTTCAACTTTAAATTCCTTACAAAAAAGATCAATTACTTTATCACCATAAAGACGAAGCTTGTCTGGAGTTTTATTATTTTTTTCTATCTGAGTTTCTGTTTTAGACTTATTCTTTTCTACACCTTTGTTTGTAAATGTTTCTTTAAAAAAATTTAACATATATTTAAAAAATAAATTAGTTTAATTATATAATAAAAATAGCATAAAAATGCTATTTTGTAAATCTGCTCGGGGTCGCGAACGATGTTAGAACTAATATAATTTATAATTAAAAAAAACCTAAAACTTTATTAGTTTTAGGTTTTAAGAATTTTTTACACAAATTTAATAAACTTAATAACAAATTTTTATATCAGTTCTTCGAGAAATACCATCTTTCATTTTTTTCTCGATAGAAATAATATCATCAGCCATTAAGCTAATATCAACTGCAACACGATAAACGTCATCATCTCCAACCTCAAACATAATTATAACTGGCCCACCAAGTGATTGCCAAATACAAATTATTCTGGATGGAAAGCGATCAGAAAATCGTAATTTAACAAAATTGCCTTCAATTAAGGCTCTGTCATAAACAGCCGAACTTAAACCTACTGTTACTTTTTTACCATTGATTAATTTAATCTCATATTGCTTTTCTTCCATTATTATAACCTCCTATTTTTAGTTAAACAAATTGTTAATGTAATAAAAAATAATACCACGATGGTATTATTTTGTCAATGGCTCGGGGTCACGGACGATGTTCGAACCAAAATATTATTTCTTCTTTATTACTTTCAAAACCATAAATAGAACTATGGTATCAAAAATAAAAAGATAAACCGGGTATGCTACTTCTGAAAAATTTAAATGTTCTATAGCAAAAAAAGATAATAATCCTGAAGTAGTAGAGGCCAACCAGGGAAAATATGTTTCACTCTCAGGGTTTTTATAAGTTTTAATTATTGTAGGTAATCCAAAACTTAAATCAGCAATTATAGACAATACTAAGGCTATAATTGGTGCATCTAATATTTGCCACAATATTAACCCAAAAACACCAAGTCCAAAAAATAAAAAATCATAAACAGAAGAAGACCAAACCCCAACTCTCTTTATTATTGAATAAACTGCTATAAGAAAACATAAAATTGTATTAGCAAAAAGAAGCGATACAACCCAATGACTACCGCTTGCCAACATAGCCGAACCTCCTAGAGCAGTAATAAAAGACCAGCCAATCCACGATAAAATATGAGGATTAACTCTTTTATAATAAACATCCAACAAATAAGGAACACCTCCAATAATTAAAGCGACTGAAGATAAGATTCCAAAAATAGCCTTTATTTCCATAAAATTATAAAATAAATTATATAGTAATATTATAGCAAAATAATAATATTAAAAACAGATAAACAATTTTAATTAAATACTCCACAAAAAATGTTTTTAAAAATATAAACTTAATAAAATAAAAGGAGGATTTATTATCCCCCTATTTAATAGTTTTTTGTTGTTTAATTTGACACCCAAAAGCCCTGTTCAGGTTTAAAAGTTGAAACAAAACATTCAACTTTTGCTTGAGGATAAAGCTCCTTAACACTACTACCAACACTTTTTGCAAGATCTTGCCTAACTTCTTCTGTTCTTTCTGGTTTATCATACAGACCACTAATTTCAACTATTATTTCATCGCCTAAACCATAAGACATTAAATCAGGAACAAATAAACAAGTCATTTCATTCTCGTTTTTTAAACCGAGTTCGGTAATTGATACTACGGCTTTTACAATTGCTTTATGAAGACGATTTAAACATTCTTCTGTCTGCCCTGCGGGAAGACACCATACTTTAATTATTGGCATTTTTACCTCCGATATTTTGTTAAATAAATTGTTAATGTAATAAAAAATATAGCATGATTGCTATACTTTTGTCAATGCTCGGGGTCGCGGACGATATTCGAACTAAAATTATAAATATTCAACCATTATTCATCTTTTTCTTGTCTACCTGTGTCCTTATTAAACTTCATAGCCTCTTCTTTTGTGAATACACCGGTATGATCCCGTAATAATGATAATTGCTTCATTATAGCTTGGTAAGCATTACTTAATGCAGCTTCTGATTGTTTTTGCATTTCTTCGTATGAACCACGGTATTCGACAAATTGATCAAGGGCAGGAAGTTCTCGATCATCTACTTTTTCGCCAAGATCCTTATAGCCGTGAGGCACTTTTTGCAAACACTCAATTTGATCAACCATTGAAGTAAGAGATTCTATCTCTTTTCTAATTTTTTCAATTCCTTTCTCTAATCCACCCTCTTTTACTGATAGAATTCTCTCATTTTGTTTTTCAAAATTCATAATTTTAAATTTAATTATTATATAATAACTATTATAACATAAAAATGCTACTTTGTAAATTTGCTCGGGGTCGTAGACAAAGTTCGAAATGGTGTGGCTAAGATTAGGTCAGAATTTAGGGGTTAATGTTAGACTCAAAAACAAAAAAATACTTTTAGAGAAAAGGGATAAAAAAAATAATATATAATTCATACTATAATTTGAGTAAATAAAAAATCCCACTGCTTAATTAGGTGGGATTAATTTTTTCCAGTTTATTCTTGGCTTAATTTGCTAAGCCCATATTCAAGGCAATGTGATCCCGAAAAAAATTCGTGTACATTTGATGTACCTTTAAAACCTGGCATGATTGATCGTTTAATATATTGGCGTAAGCCGAGTCACTTAAAATTAAGTGGCAATATACCTTACCGCTTTTTATCGTTTCAACGATGAATACGACCAATAAATCACCATCCGACTCCTCGTGAACTTCAAACAGGTTTTTCAGTGACTTCCCTGAAAAAGCGAACCTGTCTACACCTGTATGGCTAACTCTTCTGGACTCATAAATAGTGAATACATTTTTCAATTTAAAACCAAAGTTTTCACGATATTCTGGGATAGTGAGCGCTGGCTGAAGCTCTAATAAACCACTTGGATTTGCTTTGATTAAATCCTTAATACTTGCTTTTTCTTTCATTACATATATTTTTAATGTTCGACAATCAATTTAACTAAAATAATTATATCATAAGTATATTAAATTGTCAAGCTTTGATGGGGTACATTTAAACTCGAAGTGCAACACCTGTCGTGGATTCGAACCAATATAGACCAATAAAATAAATGGTTTTCTAATAATTACCACTTAAAATCTAAAATATCCTAAAAATGTTCGAACCGCTTTAGAGCTTAAAATGTGTCTAATATTAAAAGAAAAACAGGCTTATAAAACCTGTTTTCGTGTTTTGCTCGGAGGCAAGGATTCGAACCTCGATAGCCAGGACCAAAACCTGGAGTCCTACCGTTAGACGACCCCCGAATAATTATTTTCTATTTAAAAATATTTTATCAAATAATTAGAAAAAGTCAAACAAAATTAAATTCTAGCATATTTCTTTACAGCTATATAACTAGCTAAAATATTTATAGCTACTATTCCTAAAAATTGAATACCAAATATTGTTAAAAAATTATTAGTAAAATAACTAACAACATTAACATTATAATCAACAAAGAAAACTTCTAAATATGGTTGAATTAAACTAAGCAATGGGAAAGATATCGCTATTATAATAATTAAAGCTACTAAAGTATAAACAACTGAAGACATTAAATAAGGAGCATAAATAAAAACATTAGAAGCCCCCACTAAACGCATAATCTCAATTTCTTTTTTATGAGTATAGATAGCTACTTTTATTGAATTATAGATAACTAATAAACTAGTAATAACAAAAATAGCAATTATAAATATACCAATATCATTAATACGTTTAGTAATATTATTTATTTTATCTAAAATTAAACTATTATCTGAAAAATCACGTGATTCAATTATCTCACTATCAAGAACTTTTAACTCTTCAATTAAATCAGCTACTTCATCCGCATTATAGGGGGTAATAACTAAACTAGGAGATAAGGGGTTTTGACCTAATTCCACTAAAGCTTGAAGAACTTCTTCATTATTTTCATTACTAGCTCGAAAAGAATCTAAAGCTTCTTGTTTAGAAATATATTTAACATCCTTAACTCGATCCATAGCTTTAATTTTATCTTTCAAATTTAAGATATCTATTTCTGATGAATCAGAAGTTAAGTATAGATTAATATTAATTTTTTCTTTAATAGCTTTAACAGCATTAGTACTAATAGTTTGAGTTAAAATTAAAGTATTTATTGAAAACATGGCTAAAATCAAAATAGTAATAGTTACAACTGATAACCAAATATTACGAGTAATATCTTGTAAACTAAATTTTAAAATTCTTAAAAGAGATGAAAACATATTTTTAAATTAAATAATATATTTACCATGTTCTTGGTCACTTACAATTCTTCCATCATCCATCCGAACAACTCGTCTTTTTAAACTATTAACTATTTCTCGATTATGAGTAACCAGGATAATAGTAGTGCCAAAATTATTAATCTTTAAAAGTAAATCAATAACATCATTAGCATTAATTGCATCTAAATTTCCAGTAGGTTCATCAGCTAATAATATTTTAGGTTGATGTACTAAAGCTCGAGCAATAGCTGTTCTTTGTTGTTCACCACCAGATACTTCACTAGGATAACGATCCATTTTATTCTGTAATCCAACAATCTTCATAACGCTATTAACTATTTTATCAGTTTTAACTTTATCTTTACCACAAACTTCTAGAGCAAAGGCTACGTTCTCTTTTAATGTTTTTTTAGGTAATAATTTAAAGTCTTGAAAAATAACTCCAATTTGTCGTCGTAAATATGGTACCTCACTTTTTCCAATTTTAGTTATATTCCAATCACCTATAAAAACCTGGCCCGAACTAACTAATTCTTCCCCAATTAAAATTTTTACTAAAGTAGTTTTACCAGTACCAGATTGACCAACAATTGAAACAAACTCACCGGCAGAAATATTTAAATTAACATTATCTAAAACTTTAATTTTATTTTTGTAAGCTTTGTTAACATTAATAAGTTTTATCATAAAATTTTATTTTATTTTATAGAAAATATAATTTAATAAATCCACTGTTTCCGAAAAACTTTTATCTCTAGTAGCTGAATCTAAAATTACTACCACAACTTTTCGACCCTTAACTTCAGCTTCCGTAATCAAACAATAACCAGCTTCATCTAGGTATCCAGTTTTAGAACCAGTAATTTTAAAATTTTTGTAATTATTATTTAAAACTAGATCACTACTATTATAACGTAAAATACTTATATTGTCATTTCTTTTTTTAAAACTATATTTTTTAGTAATACTAGCATCACTAATAATTGAATTTTTAAAAACTTTACTAGTTAATATTGCTAAATCTAAAGCGGAACTAATATTATTTTTATCAAGTCCAGTTGGTTCTTTAATATTAAAAGTTAAAGCTCCTTGTTCTTTGGCCCAAGAATTTATTTGATCAATAAAAGTAGATCTTTCAACACCACTAATTCTTACTAAACTTTCAACGGCATTATTAGCTGATCGCACCAAGGATGAATAAATTAAATCTTTAACTGACAACAAATCACCCTCAGATAAATTAATTAAAGCTACCTCCCATTTAGGACAATAATTAAAATTGTATTCTTCATCTTGTTTACTATAGGAAACAATTTCATCTAAACTCTTTTTATTATTACTTAAAAAATTAAAAACAGAAAATATTTTTGTTAAACTAGCAATAGGTCTAACAATATTAGCATTTTTTTCATACAAAATATCACCACTTAATTCATCTAAAACCACAACTGAAGCTGAGTCAACTACAGGTTGACTCCCAATACCAAAATCTACTACTAAAGGTTCACTTCCTTTATTGTTAACAATTTTTAAAGGTTCAATTGATATGTTTATAATCCCATCTGATTTATTAGCAATCTTAGAAAAAGCAACAGCATCTAAATCAATAACTCTATTAGGAAAAATAGATCGATCAGGACCATAATCATTAACAGTCACATCAACATATTTATTATTAGCTAAATTATAAACTCGTAAAATAGAGCCAGCTGGAAAATCAGGTGAAGCCGCAAAATTTCCTCCTTTATATTTATACCAACTAGCTTGACCAACACTTAAAAGATTAGGATAAGAAAAAACAGCTAAACGAGCATAGGGTAAATGAATTACAGAACGAACAAAATTTTCTTCCGGAAAATCTTGAGTTGGTAATGGTCTCCATAAATTATGGGTTTTGTCATAAAAAAATACTTGTTTATAATAATTATTACTTTCATCATACGACATCTGAATATAGAAAGGACGGCTACTGTCATAAGCTTCTTTATTTTTAAATTCAAATTGAATTATTGAACTTTCTTTTTTTAAAGTCCAAGGTAATTCTAAATCGGTATCAGGAATTTTTTCAGCTACCACTTGAGTATCAGCTGATAAAATCCCTGGAACCAACGAAAGTTTTAAATAATCATTAAATATAGAAACAGTATAACCTTTAGCAATAGTGTCTTTATCTAAAAAAATACTAAAATCTTTTTTTAAATTTTTATCTTCATTATTATCAGCTTTAACTTGATAACTAAAAAAAATTAAATTGAATAAAACACAAAATACTATAGCTATTTTTTTCTTCATCTATTTAAAGTTTTAATTATTAAAAAAGTAATTTATCCATTTTCTAAAATTTGATACTTCTATTATTTCATCAGTACTAGTATTAACATTACTTAAAGCTTCTTCTCTTTTTATAACTACCACCTGTTCGCCCGCTTTTTGTAAATTTAAATTTAATCGAGCCTTTTCTTCTACCGATTGATCCGAAGATAAATAAGATAAAACCTCACTTAAACCTTGATTAGTTTTTTCATATTTATTTATTTCTGATTGTATTTGAGCTATTTCAGTTTCAATATTTTTAGTTTTTTTATTATTTTTTAAATACGGAATAAACATTAATATAACTAAACCTAATAAAATTAAAGTTAATAAAAACTGCTTAAAATTTTTCCAAGCTTGACCTTTTATTTTTCCCTTTTCTATATAATTTAATTTTTCTGTTGGACTAAGATTATATTTACTAGTCATAAATCTATTATTATAATTAACGTTCTTTAGGAGTTACCCAAAAACCCATATATTTTCCTAACATTAATCTGGTTTGAGCATCTAAACAAGGAATGGCACCAAAAAATATTACACAAGCTGGAATAACCACCCATTCTAAAAATAATTTAGCATTATCAAAAAAACCATAATTTTTAGGTCGTTTTGGTAATAATAAAGTTGAAATAACAGCTGAAATAAACATACCAGCCATAGAAATGGTCATTAATTTACTAGTAATATCAGGTAAATTTAAAGCCATGACGGTACCATTAAAACGATCACCACCCAGTAACATTGGAAACCAACCAACAACTCCAATAATTAAAGCTGTTGTGGCCCAAGAATGAAAACCATAAATTTGAATCCAAATATGACGAAGAGATGGCCAAGTTTTCATTTCTTTTCTTTTCTTTAAATAATTAAAAATTAAATAGGGAACATTTTCACTACCCCAAGCCCAACGACGTTGTTGTTTGTATAAACTTTTCATGGTTTGCCAAAAATTTTTATCACAAGTAGCGTCCATGGAAACTGGAAAATAAAGTGGTTCAACTCGATAATCTCCATTATAGTGTAAAAAACAATGCCAAAAAATTCTTGAATCTTCACTAACCATATTAGGGGCCCAAAAATCAATTTCAGCTAAAGCTTTAAAAGTCATAGAATGAGAAGAATAAGTAGCTAATTTTTCGGGACGAATTTGTTGCATCATTTGCCAAAAAGAATTAGACGAAGAAGATACTCGAGCAAAGAATGGAGTTTGCCAAATATTATTATGATAAACCGGAATTGGTTGATAACTAGCTCGATATGGATTATTAGTAGTTAAAAATCTATAAGTTAAACAGAAAAAATAATTAAAAGTAGCGGCGGTATCAATATCAAAAACACTAACTAATATTTTATTATAATCTAAACCTTCTTTATCAATTATTTCTCTTTTAACTATCTTACCAGCATAAGCTTGATTAGCTCCTTTACCTTTTAATTCCCCTGGAACATTATCCGGATGAAAAGTTATAAGTAAATTTCTAAAACAATCACCAAATTCTTTCTTTACCACCTCGGCTTTTATATGAGCCGACTCCCCAGCTCGCTCTTCCATAGCTAAAACTACAATCATATCTTTACTAGGATAACCATTACTTATTAAACCAGAAAAACTAGTTCGAATAACTTCTAAACTTTCATTATAGGTTGGTAAAATTATTAAATGAATAACATCATTCCATTTTAAACCTTGATAAGCTAAACAATCTTTTGATAAATCTTTAGTATTAGTAGTTATTTCTTCACATTTTTTAAACCAATCAATCGCTTTATTATCTTTTAATTTTTTGTAAGCAATGATTAAATAAGTAGCAAAAAATACTACCCATAAAAGATAATAAACATCAAAAGCAATAATAAAATAAGCCACCCATACTGGCTTAAAATAAGATAAAATAACTAAGGCTAATAAAGTTCCAATTGATAAAAAACCTGGAAGTATTTCCAATAAGCGATAAACAATTTTATCCCGTCCTGATAATTCAATAGCCTTAGACACTTTTAAATAGTTCATAATAATAACTTTATTTCTTAATTATCAAAAATAACATCATCACCTTCTTTTAACTCCTGCTCAGTATTATTTTTATTTGAGAAATTAGATTTAGTATTAAAATCTTTTTCCTTATTACGAAAACTTATTGGTTTAGCTAAACCAAGATCATTTAAGCTGATAGTTTTTATTTCTTTTTCTGGTGTAATATTTTCTTTAGGTACAAAAGTTTTTTCTTTATTAATAAATCTTTTAGGAGTTATAGCTGAAGCGGGAATAGAATTTGGTTTAGAAAAAAAATCTTTTCTAGAAGTACTATTTTTTTTTGATTTTTCACTTAAACATTTTTGACAAAATAATGGTCGAATTCCATCTGGTTTAAATGGAGTATTTATATCAACTCCACAAACTGAACATTTTCCCGAAAAACCAGGTTCAATCGGTTTTTTAGAAGTTTTACTATCAATATTTTTTTCATCTTTTTTAGCATCGGAATAATCTTGATGCCAACGCATAATTTTTTCTTCGACTTCACTGCGATTATTAGCGTATTTTTCTCGGGAATAATTAATTACCTTGTCATCATTTTTAGTTTTTTCATCAGCTGATAAAGGTGGCAAACCACGAGCCGAAAAAGGATCAGACGCAATACCATCAATCATTAATTTTAAATACATTTCAAATTTAGGTAAATTAACTATATCTTCCTCGGTAAAAATTGGAGTAAATTCTTTAACCAATTCTTCAGCATCATTAGCTCCTACTCTAAAAACAATAATTGTTCCAACGTTACCAAAAACAGCTGGTCGAACTTTTTCATCTAATTGTTCAATATATTGATGAGCCATAATTAAATTAAGTCGATATTTACGAGCTTCCGATAAAATATTAGCAAAACTTTCTGTCGAAAAATTTTGAAATTCATCAATGTATAAATAAAAATCACGTCGAGTTTCTTCTTCAATATCAACTCGACTCATAGCGGCTAATTGAATTTTAGTAATCATCATCGCTCCAAGTAAAGCCGAGTTATCTTCTCCAATTCTACCTTTACTTAAATTCATTATTAAAATTTTACCTTCATCCATAATTTCTCTCATATTAATTGATGACTTAACTTGACCAACAATATTTCTCATTAAAGAACTAGATAAAAATTGTCCAACTTTATTTTGAATCGGTGATACTGCTTCAGAAGCAAACTTATCAGCATAACCAGCAAATTCTTTCTCCCAAAAAGATTTAACTACTGGATCTTTAACATTAGCTACTACTTTTTTACGATATTCTTTATCTGATAACATTCTAACAACACCTAATAGAGTAGAACCAGGAAAATCTAAAATAGCTAAAATAGAATTTCTTAAAATATACTCTAACCGAGGTCCCCAAGAATCAGCCCATAATTTTTGGAAAACTCCAATTAAACCAGAAGCTACTAAATGACGTAAATGTGGTTCAACTTGTTCTACTAAGTTAAAAGCTATAGGATATTCAATATCTGCTGGATTAAAATAGACCACATCATTTATTCGATTACTAGGGATATATTTTATTATTTTTTCAGCTAAATCTCCATGAGGATCAACTACAGCCACTCCGCGTCCTGCTCTTATATCTTCCACAATCATATTTTCTAAAATAGTTGATTTCCCCATACCAGTTTTTCCAATCAAATACATATGACGACGACGATCATCAGTTTTAATACCAAAACGTCGCATTTGATTACGAAAATTGGTTTGAGCGAAAAAGATTACTTCATTATTGTTCATATTTTTATTACTAAGGAGTAATTGAATAAGATTGTTTCATTAAATCACTAAAATTTTGTACTTGGCTAGAAAAATCTTTAAAATAAGGGACTAAATAAATAATACCTAAAATTATCGGAGTAAGAATAATTATAATTTTTAACCAAGAAAATATCTTCTGCCAAATAATATATTTTTTAATATATAAAGTTAAATCTAATATTTGTTCACTTAATTTAATATTCTTCTCTAATAAACTTTGTAAATCAGCTTGATTTACTTTATTTGTTTTTTGAGATAATAAATCAAATTCAACGGAATCTTTATAAATTTTATCTTCAATATTGTCCATATTTAAAAAATTAAAATATACAAAGGAATTATAACAAAAAAAAAGCTAAAAATCAAATTACTTTTAGCATTAATTTTAAGTATTTTATTAGTATTAATCTCTTAATTTACAACTAGAAACATTTTTTTTAGCTAAAGCAATCATTTTCATAACTTCCTCCGTAGTAAAAGCCTGTTTATTTTTAAAATCACTATTCACTAAATCAGTATCAGATTTAAATTTTTGTAAAAACCACTTTTTAGCTCCAGAAATTTCTTTAGACATTTGGACAACATCATCTAGAGTATGGAGACCCGGAACTAAGGTAGTTCTAAATTCATAAGGAAATTTACCAGTCATTAATAAATCAATTGATTTTTTTATTTCTTTTAAATTAACTTTAACTCCAACTACTTTTTCATATTTACTAAAAGGAGCCTTAATATCCATAGCCACATAATCAATTAATTTTTTATAGATTAAATCAGCTAATAATTTAGAATTAGTTCCATTAGTATCTAATTTAATTTTAAAACCTAAATTTTTAATTTTAATTATAAAATCTTTTAAATCTGGTTGAAGAGTTGGTTCACCACCAGAAATAACAACTCCCTCTAATTTTCCAATTCGACTCTTTAAAAAAAGAAGAAGATCTTCTTCAGTCATTTGAGAAAAATCTTCTTCTTTTTTATATTCACTCTCGCCCCCATTGGTCAGGACAAGCATAGGGTTATAACAAAAATGGCAACGAAAATTACAGGAATTAGTAAAGACCACAGCTGATATATAGCCAGGGAAATCTATCAAACTAAGTTTTTCTAAACCACCTATTACCATTTTTTAAAAAACAAAAAAAACGTAAATAAAGAAACTAAGAAACCGCTAGGATAGCCTTATTCGTTAATCTTGTCCGAATTAATTTTATAAGTTTTTCGATCATTATACTCGGCCATTTTTCCTTTATTATAGCACTTAGTGGGTGTAAGCCAGCCAACTACTCGGCTGTAAACAATACACTCTGTTCTTTTGTCAGTTTGAATGGGACTCATATTTTTCTTTCAAAACTTGCGACCTAGACTTACAAATTTTGAATATGTTAATTATTAATATAATACTAAATTTTTAATAAAAAAACAAATCAATAAAATTAACAACTACAACTATTTGATTCTACTGGACTATTATGCGAAAAAACTCCTAGACCTTTTTCTTCATCACATTTTGGACAATATTTATGTTCACCAGATAAATATCCATGAATTGGACAAACAGAAAAAGTTGGAGTAATAGTGAAATAAGGTAAACGATAATTATTAACAATATTTTTTACTAATTTTTTTGTTATTTCTGGATCATTAATTCTTTCTCCTAAAAATCCATGCAAAACTGTTCCACCAGTATATTTAGTTTGTAATTCATCTTGTAAATCAAGCGCCGCAAATAAATCATCAGTAAAATTAACTGGTAAATGAGTGGAGTTAGTATAATAAGGGTCAGCCCCATCATTAACTAAATCATTATTAGCACAAATAATATCTGGATATAATTCTTTATCTTTCTTGGCAAAACGATAAGTACAACCTTCGGCGGGAGTAGCTTCTAGATTATATAAATCATTAGATTCAGTTTGAAAATCAGCCAGTTTTTCTCGCATAAAATCCATAATATCTAAAGCAAATTTATTTCCACGATCTGTAGTAATATTTTCACCTAATAAATTTACAACGGCTTCATTCATTCCATTTAAACCAATAGTATTAAAATGATTTTTCCAGCTAGAACCAAAACGTTCTTTTATTTCAGATAAATAGTATTGAGAATAAGGGTATAAACCATCTTCCGTAAATTTTTCAATAATCTTTCTTTTTATCTCCAAACTTTCTTTAGCAATTTTCATTAAATCAAATAATCGTTTTTTAAAATCTTCTTCATCTTTAGCTAAATAACCTAAACGAGCCATATTAATAGTAACTACACCTAAACTACCAGTTAATGGATTAGCTCCAAATAATCCTCCGCCACGTTTTCGAAGTTCACGATTATCTAATCGAAGACGACAACACATACTACGAGCATCATCTCGATTCATATCAGAATTAACAAAATTAGAAAAATAAGGGATACCATATTTAGAAGTCATCTCCCACATTGGTTTTAAACTTTCTCGATCCCAATCAAAATCTTTATCAATACAATAAGTTGGAATTGGAAAAGAAAAAACTCTACCAGTTGAATCACCTTCAATCATTATTTCAGCAAAAGCTTGATTAAATAAATCCATTTCTTTTTGAAAATCACCGTAAGTAGAATTCATTATTTGTCCACCAATAATAACTCCTTCTTTAGCAATTGATTTTGGTGGAGTAACATCTAAAGTAATATTAGTAAAAGGAGTTTGAAAACCAACTCGAGTAGGAACATTAACATTAAAAACAAATTCTTGTAGAGCTTGTTTTACATCTTTATAGGTTAAATTATCGTATCTTATAAATGGAGCTAAATAAGTATCAAAATTAGAAAAAGCTTGAGCTCCAGCAGCTTCACCTTGCATAGTATAAAAGAAATTTATTACTTGGCCTAAAGCACTTCTAAAATGTTTAGCTGGTTTACTTTGAATTTTTGTATCAACCCCACCAAAACCTCTTAGTAATAAATCTTTTAAATCCCAACCACAACAATAAGGAGCTAATAAACCTAAATCATGAATATGAATATCGCCATTAATATGAGCTTGTCTAATTTTTTCCGGATATAATTTATTTAACCAATACTTAGCCGAAATGGAGGAAGCAATATAATTATTTAATCCTTGAACAGAAAAAGACATATTACTATTTTCTTTTAATCGCCAATCAGCTCGTCCTAAATAATCTTCCATTAATTTTTCTTCAGTACTTTTATTTATTTCTCGAACTTGTCGATGTTGATCACGATATAAAATATAGGCCTTAGCTGTTTTTATTAATTTACTTTCAATTAAAACTTCTTCCACAATATCTTGAATCTCTTCCACGGCTGGAATAGTTTTGTAAAAAAACTTGCTAGTAATTTTTTCTAAAACTTTATTACTTAAATCTTCAGCTAACTTTTCATTTTTTTCATCAACTTCTTCCATCGCTTTAATTATAGCTTTGGTAATTTTTGAGATATCAAAATCAACAATATCACCGGAACGTTTTAAAATTTTAGAAATATTACTTGGCATAGTATTCTATATTTAATTTTTATTTATTTTTTGGTTTTAATAATTTATCTAATTCTTCACTAAATTCTTCTAAACCTTCAAACGATTGATAAACCGAAGCATATCTAATATAAGCAACCTTATCTATTTTTTTTAAATTTTTCATAACTATTTCTCCAATCTCAGTAGAATCAATTTCGGATTTATTTAGAACTTGAATATCACGTTCAATACAATAAACTAATTTTTTAAATTTTTCTTCATTAATATTTCGTTTTTCTAAAGCCTTTTTTAAACCAGCTACTAATTTATCATTATTATAGGATTCTCGTCGGCCATCTTTTTTTATAACCACCAAATCTAAGATTTCCATTTCTTCATGAGTAGAAAAACGAAAACCACATTTTAGACATTCTCGACGACGACGAATTAAGAAACCGTCTCCCGATATTCGAGAATCGACTACTTTAGTGTCATCAAAATGACAAACAGGGCATTTCATTGCTTTTTTTTAAAATTTAATAAAACACAACATATAGTATAACCTAATAATTACTAACCACTATATATTGTTTATCTAAATTATAGCAAAAATTTAAAGCTATGCCAAATGGTCAAAAATTAGCTAATATTAAATATTTTTAAACAAGTTTATCTAAAAAATAATAAATATTTTTTTAAATCTGTGGATAACTTAAAAGAGGTTAATTTTATTATTAACCTCTTCAAAAATATATAGTTCTTTTGCTAAAATTTAATACTTAAAAATTGATATTAGAATAATAATCATTAACATCTTCTAAGTCTTCTATTTCTTCAATAAAATGATCAATTTTTTCTTGTTCTTCATCAGATATTGTTTGTTTATCTTTAGCTACGTATTCAATTTCAGCTGATTCCATAGAAATTCCCTGTTCATCTAATAATAATTTTACTTTTTGTAAATTATCAACTCTAGTAAATATTAAAATCATATCATTATCAATTTTAAAATCATCAATTCCAGCATCGATCAATTCTAATTGCCAATCTTCTAAATTATTTTTTTTACCTTTTAAAGCTTCTTGCGAAACAACTATTAAACCTTTTTGTTCAAAATTCCACATAACCGAACCAAGGTTACCGCCATATTTAGTAAAAGCATGGCGAACTAAAGAAGCACTTCTATTTTTATTATCAGTTAAACATTTTATAATAAACTGAATATTATTAGGAAAAAGACCTTCATAATATAATTCTTCGACTATTGCTCCACCTAATTCTCCCGTTCCTCTTTTAATAGCTCGCTCAATATTATCTTTGGGCATATTAACCATTCGAGCTTTATCAATAACAGCTCGAAGTGATGGATTAGTTTCAGGATCACCACCTCTTTCTCGAGCAGCAATAGTTATAGTATTAGCAATTTTAGTAAAAACAGCTCCTCTCTTAGCATCAACTACGGCCTTGGCTCTTTTGGTAGTAGCCCACTTGGAATGTCCTGACATATTTTTTTATATTAATTATTAATTATTTCCGGGAACAATAATATCAAAAGTTTTTTTTAGTCCATAAGCTTTAGGACCATAATCTAAACAATATTTTTTTATACTATTTTTAAAATAATCGGGTTTACTCTTTTGAATTTGTCCTACTAAGTAATAAGTTAAACACAAAATAAAAGCAAAATCAACCTTAACCCCTATGTTTATTTGCCAACGACTAGTAGCTTCACCAAAATATAGGTTTTTATCATGACCGATAGTTATAACTAACTCATTTTTATCTCTAATTACAAATTTAGCATGACGAGCCTGACCATTACTAAAAGCTCTCAGTGATAATTTAGAACCAAATAATTCACTCTTTTTAATATCCAACATTGGAGCAATAGCTATAAATTCATCTGGCAAAATAAAAGAATAAGCTTTAAACTTACCAAAACCTGGTTTTAATTTTAATGTTTTTAAAAATTTTAAAATAGTACTTGGATTCTCTGACTTAGCTGATAAAACCATTCCTAAATAGGTAGAAATATTATAGGTATAAGGTTCAGCTAATTTAGGATAAATAAATACTTGGTCGGCTATTTTTCCAGCACTAGAATTTTTAGAACAAGTAAGTAATATTGTTTTTAATTTATATTTTTTAGCTAATTGTGTCTCCCAAATTGAATCTTTTTCACCTGAAGCTGAAATTATAACGACTTCGGTAATAATTTTCTTTTTTATTAAATTACTATAATTTAAAATAGTTTTCTTAAAAGTACTTTCATCAGCTAAAATAGCTAAACGATCAGAAAATAAAATTTGTCCAGTATTAAAAGCATTACCACTACCAACTACTATTGGAAATTTAAATTGATTTAAATTTAATTTAGGTAATTTAGTTTTTTCAAAAAATTCTAAGGCTCGAATAACACCTTCATCTAAATTTATTATTTTAGAAGTATTTATTTTTTTCATATATTTTTTTATTTTAATTTTCCTTGTTTAACTACATTGTTTATTAAAGCCGAAATTTTTTTAGTATCACCTAAATAATGCCAGTTATTAGCTTTAAATTTATTATTTAACTCTAAAACTATTGGTATAGCTACGGGAATATTAACATTAACAATATCAGCAGCTGAAATATTATCTAAATATTTTAATAGAGCTCTTAAACTATTACCACTAGCCACAATTAATATTTTTTTATTCTTTTTTAATTGAGGTATAATTTCCTCTTGCCAAAAAGAAGCAACTCTATTTTCAACATCTTTTAAGGATTCAGTTAAAATTGGTTTTTTTAAAAAACTATAACAATTATCGGTCATTTGATTATAGGGACTAGAAGTTTTAATAGCTGGAGGGCACAAATTATAAGAACGACGCCATAATAATACTTGTTCTTCACTATATTTTTTAACCATTTCTTTTTTATTTAAACCTTGTAAACAACCGTAATGTTTTTCATTTAAACGCCAATCTTTTTTAATTGGAAGCCATAATAGGTCCATTTCATCTAAAATAATGTCTAAAGTTTTTACAGTTCTCTTTAAAAAAGAGGCATAAGCTAAATCAAATTTAAATTTTTCTTTTTTTAATAATTTTCCAGCTTCTTTAGATTGTTTTAAACCAGCGGGAGACAAATCAACATCAACCCAACCGGTAAATTTACCAGTTTTATTCCATTCACTTTCACCATGACGAATTAAAACAATTTTATACATATTATTAATTCAAATTGACTAAAAAGCTAGGAGATGCTAAACTTTTATAGTTAATTTTAAATATATTTGGATAAAAAATTTGTTAACTAAAATATTGATATTTCTTCTAAAAACATTATTTTTTATTAAGAAAATAGTTGTTTTTATTATAAATATAGTTAAAAAAATAATTATAACTATATTGAATTTTTTGTTTTTTAAAATTTTGATAAAACTATACTATAATTATATCTTAATTTACAAAAAAGTAAAAGAAATAAACAAAAAAAACAATTCCAAACTATATTTATTTAAAAAAAATGCTTCTGTTCTTTTAATTATTTTTTTAGTTTTAACCTTTGTTTTAACTAATAATATAAAGAAAACTAAAGCTCAAAAATTGTCTGATCAAATATACAAGACTACTTTAGCTAAGAATATTGAGTCTGATTTTGAAGAATTAAATAATGAAGAGTTAATAGTTGAGACTTTAGATGATAAAGATTTAAAAAATATTGTTTTAGATCAATATTTAGATCAAGCTGGACTTTTAAAAACAAAAACTCGAGTTAGTAAAAATTCAACAGATGATTATGCTGTTGTTTCAGAACATGGTGACCTATTATCAAATAGTGGTTTAAATATAGTTGAACCAACTACTAGAAATAAAATTATTGAATATGCGGTATCGGCCGGTGATACTGTTTCAAGTATTGCTTCTAATTTTGGTTTAAATGTTAATACTATTTTATGGGAAAATAATTTATCATCTAATAGTTTAATAAAACCGGGTGTTAAATTAACTATATTGCCATCTAATGGTATTAGACATGTTGTCGCTAAAAATGAAAATATTAGTAAGATAGCAACTAAATATGGTGTAACAACTGAAGCTATTATTGAAGCTAATGATTTAGAAGAAGGTCAAGCCTTAAAAATTGGAGAAAAGATATTTATACCTGGAGGTAAAAAGATTATTGAAAGCAATACTATAGTTAGTCGTACTTATGCTGGAACTACTATTACAAAAAATACTGGTAATAATGCTAATCAGAAACCAGCCTATACTGGAGGAAAACTTTTATGGCCAACAGTGGGAGCTAGAATAACTCAATATTATTCTTGGAGTCATAAAGGTTTAGATATTGCTAATAAAACTGGAACTCCATTATATGCCGCTGAAGATGGAACTGTAGAACGATCGGGTTGGAGTAATGGTTATGGTTATAATGTTATCATTAATCATGGAGGTGGTTTAAAAACTTTATACGGTCATGCTTCTAAACTTTATGTTAAAGTAGGAGAAACTGTTAAGCGAGGTGATGTTATTGCGGCTATGGGTTCAACTGGTTGGTCAACCGGACCTCATATTCATTTTGAAGTTAGAATAAATGGAGCTCAACAAAATCCTTTAAATTATATAAAATAATAATATAAAAAATATGAACATAATCGGAGGATTAATTTTAATAGCTTTAGGAACATTAATAATTATTAAGACTGAATTTTTATTAGAAAATTTTGGTCGAATAGCTTGGTTTGAAGAAAAATTAGGAAGTGAAGGTGGATCAAGATTAGGTTATAAATTAATCGGTTTAATAATTATATTTTTTGGATTACTTTTAACTACTGGAATGTTTGGTGATTTTATGACTACAGCTTTATCTCCTTTAGTTAAATAATAAAATATCTTGACTTAATTACTTTTTTTAATTATTATATTTTTATTATACATGGGCCTTTAGCTCAGTTGGCTAGAGCACCTGCTTTGCAAGCAGGGGGTCAAGGGTTCGAGTCCCTTAAGGTCCACAGATTAGAAGAACAGACGAAAGTCTGTTTTTTGTTTTTTGATTGTAATTATTATGTACATTACCGTGCTATATTGACATTATTATTTATTAGTATATAATGTATATATTGATAAATATATGTATAGATTTGTATAGATTTATAAATAAATGTATATGTTAAGTAATGATAAATTAATAAAAATTAATGAGGTAGCAAAAATACTTAATGTTTCAATACAAACATTAAGACGTTGGGATGAATCCGGTCAACTTAAATCTATTCGTATTAATCCTAATGGCTATCGTTACTATAATCTTTCTGATATTCAATTAATAGCAAAAGATATTTTTTATTTGGCAAAAGAATGGGCTTCACAATCAATCGCTGTTGAGCCAGATAATAATTTTTTTTGTATAGATAGTCCAACATTTCAAATAAAATTAAATCATTTAGAAAAAGATTTACAAACAATAACTAAACTTAAAAAAGATTTTTCTTTAATAAGTTCAATAGTTGGAGAAATAGGAAATAATTCTTTTGATCACAATATAGGATCTTGGCCAGATATTAGAGGAATTTTTTTTGCTTATGATTTGAATAAAGGACAAATTGTTTTAGCTGATAGAGGACAAGGTATTTTAACCACTCTTCAAAGAGTTATTCCAAATTTAATAAATGATAAAGATGCCCTATTAATAGCTTTTACAGAAAAAATTTCAGGAAGAGCTCCTGAAAACAGAGGAAATGGTTTAAAATATGTAAAAAAAGTATTAATGGATATAAAAAAAGAAATACCATTAAAATTATATTTTCAATCAGGAAATTCTTTTCTAATTATGAATGATAAAACAAAAAATTTAAAAATAGAACAAACAAAAACATATGTTAGAGGATGTTTGGCTTTAATTAATTTTTAAAAATATGATTATTGAATTAAAAAAATTTGGCAATATATTAATTTCAAGACAACTTGGCAAAGAAGCTTTAGCGGCTATAAATTATCAACTTCCAAAAGAAAATACTGAAAAAATTATTATTGATTTTTCTGAAATTACAACATTTTCTCCTTCCTGGGGAGATGAATTTTTATCACCATTACAACAAAAATATCAAAATAACCTATTATTAAGAAATACTTCTAATCCGTCTGTAAAAGCTACTATTGAAATTTTAGAAGAAACAAATCAAATAAAATTTCAGGTAGAATAAAAAAATAATTTAATATAAACCCAAACAAAAAAACAGGTTTTAAACCTGTTTTTTATTTTTGTAGTAATTTTATTATTATTTCAATCGATCTCCTGGATTCTCACAACCATCTTTTAAACATTCTTCAATCTTATTAATCATCTCAGTTTTCATATCATCAGAATAACCAACCCAATATTTATCACCAATAAAAGTCATTGGAACTCCTTCCACTGTAGTGTTATAAGCTTTAGCCATATCTTCTAATTTTTTAGCATTATCAGTATTCTTCCAAGTTTCATAAGTTTTAATCTCAATATCTGGATATGTAGTAGTCCAATCACTCATAGCTGTTTTTTGAGAAGCACAATGAGGACAACCATCACCCCAAAAAAGATAAACAGCAACTTTTTTATCAGTCGCATAATCAACTGATTCATTAAAACTAGCTTCATTAATAGTGCCTTCTTCAGTAGTACTAGCTGAAGTTTCACTGGTAGTAGTATTTAAAGTTTTTTCTAACTCAGCAATATTATAGGCTTGAGGAAAAAATTCCTTACCATCTTTACTAATATAGGAATCATAAACTTGTCCGTCACCTAAATCAAGAGAAAATTTATATAAACCAGTTTGCTCATCTTCAACCATATTAGTAATAGTAACAGAAGCGCCTGAAGTCATAAAATTCTTATTGATAAATTGCTCAGCTTTAGCTTGAGCTTCAGCCATAGTTAATTCTTTTTCTTTTTTTATTCCACAAGCTGATAAAAAAATCAAAGAAAAAACAGCAGTAAACAAAATTGTTTTTTTTAATGAATTTTTAAACATAGTTTTTCTTTCCTTGATAACCAAGGTTATTAAATTAATTTTAAATTTTTACTAATAAATTATATCACAAAATTATTTAAACAACAATAATTAGATTATTCTCTTTGACCATGAATTTTTTTATTTTTTCTAACCGATACTCTAAGAGGGGTACCAAAAAAATCAAATTTTTCTCTTAATCTATTTTCTAAAAAACGTAAATAGGAATTATGTAAATCTTCTTGCGAACCAATCTTTATTTCAAATCTTGGAGGATTAACCCATGATTGTTTTAAACTATAAATACGAGGATGTTTTATACCTCGACCCTTTGATGGTTTATGAATTTTAACCATTTTATTTAAAAAACGATCTAAAGTAGTTTCACTTAATTCTTTTTTTCTATTTTCATCAATTCTAAGAACCATATCAAAAATCTTATTAGTTTTTTCTCCGGTTCGAGCTGAAATAAATAAAATTGGGGCCCACATGATAAAAGGAAAATGAGAATTAATTTCATGAGTCCATTTTTTAGTATCACGATTTGAAACTAAATCCCATTTATTAGCAATGATAACAAAACTCTTTCCTAAATCTACAATCTCTTCGACTAATTGCGCATCTTGTTTAGTAATAGCATCATTAATATCTATTACTAATAAAACAATATCCGCTTGTTTTAAACTTTGTCGTGATTTTATAATTCCATATTTTTCTAAACCTTTAGTTTTAGTACCTCGTTTACTTATTCCGGCTGTATCAATAATATTTATTATTTTATCTTTATAGATTATTTCAGTATTTTGTGGTTCTCTAGTGGTATGAGGAATATCACTAACAATAACTCGCTCATAACCAATAAGGGAATTTAATAAAGAAGATTTTCCAACATTAGGTTTGCCAATAATACATAAATTTATTTTAGATTTCTCTTTATCAATATTTTCTTTTTTTATTTTTTCTTTTAGACTAAATTTATTTTTATCTTCTTTAAAAAAATCAACTGTTAGATCTAAAAGATCACCTAATCCCGAACCAGTGGAAGAAGAAATTAATATTGGTTCACCTAAAGCTAATTTATTAAATTCACTAGCTTCAAAACGTTGTTTAAAATCATCTACTTTATTTACTACCAATAATGTTTTCTTTTGATAATCTCGTTTCTTTAAAAAATTAACCATGTTTTTATCTTCCAACAAAATATTACTTTTATTATCAACTACAAAATAAAGCAAGTCGGCTTTTTTAATTAAGTCATAAACTTGCTTTTGAGCTTGGCTTTCAATCTTCTCTATTCCGCTTAAGTTTTTATTTAATTTTTTATTCAAATCAAAAGTACTTAATACTCCGGCCGTATCTACTAATTGAAAATCATTACCCCGCCAATTAATAATATTATAATTAAAATCACGAGTAGTATTTTCTAGAGGTGAAACAATAGCTTGATTAGCTTCAACTAAACGATTAAATAAAGTCGACTTCCCAACATTAGTTCGGCCAATTATAACGATAAGCGGTAATTTTTCATCAAAAATAGACATAAAATTTTAAAATAATTTGATTAAAAATCAATCCTACTAGCATTTTGACCTAAAATAATTAAGAAATCAGGCACATCAGTTTCTTTATTACCAATTTCATTTTTTATTTCTTCGGCTAACCAATCAGGAATATCAAAAGAAATATCAGCTTGTAAAAAATCTTTTAAATATTTAAGAGCTTCATCTTTTTCTCCATAACTTAAATCATATATAATTGTTTTACTAAAATCACGTTGACTAGAATTACTAATTCTTAAAACTGTAAAATTATTTTTTTCTAAATCAATAGCTGTTTGACTAGCCAAGCCATTAATCCAGGTTCCATTCTTTATTTCAATTTTAGCTGATTGATTATTTTCTGTCTTAACTGTTTTTTTATTATTATCTTTATTTACAAAAAAATTATCAACTAAATATTGTATCTCAGTATAATCTCCGCTTCTAGGAGTTAAAATATAGGCACCACCTTCTGACATACTAGAAACTAATAGACCATCAACACTATTATCTAAAACATAATTAGAAATATCGTCAGAGGAAACATCCTTAAAATTTTGCCATAATTTTAAAATCTCCCAAGAAGAAAAATTATAGGAAATATGTTCATTTAATTCTGAAACAATAGAAGCAATCATGGCTGGTCGCAAAAGATTTTCTTTTTTTAATAATTTATTTTTAGCGGCTTCAATTATTTTTTGTTGTCTTTTAGATCGAGCAAAATCAGACCCCTCTGATCCTAAACCATGACGTGATCGAGCATATTTTAAAGCCAAAGATCCATCCATTGTTTGCCAACCTTGTCCAATATATAAATGTTCATAACGTGAATAATAATCAGGATTATCTTCTTGACCTAAAATTGGATAAGAATAATCTTCTAAAACATTATCAACATAAACTTCTAATCCACCTAAACGATCAATGATGTTTATAAAACCCTGAAAGTCAACTCGAACATAATATTGAATAGGAATACCTAAAATATCGCCTAAAGCTTGTGAAATAGCTTCTCCACCACTTCCTTCTTTTTTAGCTTCGGCTAGAGCATTAATCGCATTAACTTTTTGCCAACCTAGACCTTCAACTGAAATCATTAAATCACGCGGAATTGACATCATGGCTACTTTTTTGGTTGAAGGTTGTAAACTTACTAGCATTATAGTATCAGTTAAGCTACCTCCATCATGATTTTTACCACCTATTCCTAAAAGTAATATATTTATTCTATCTTGATCTTCTCCTTTAATTTTTCTATCAGAACTTTCTACTAAACCAACAATTTTACCTAAAATTGGTACTTTAGAAGCATCTTCTGAAGAAATTAAAACAGTAGCCGAAAACAAAACTAAAAACACCATAAAAAAACCAAATATTTTTAAACCAATTTTATTTTTTTTAGGCCTTTTTTGTTGTAATTCGGGCATTTGTTGTTCTATTTTTTCTCTAAAATCAATCATAAAAGTAATAATAAAAATTCCAATTAACTTGGCTTAGTTTTATTATAATTTAATAAAAAAGATTTAGCAAGTTTTGATAAAAAACTCTAAAAAAACCGAGATTTATAGCTTTTTAACCATGTAGGTTTGAGATAATTTATAGCCTAATTTTTCATAATATTTTCTAACTCCCACACCTGAAATAACAGCCAATTTATTAAGTTTATTATTTTTAGTAATTTTTTCAGCTTCAGCTACTAATTTTTTACCTAGACCACTATGTTGAACCTTTTTTTCTCCCCCAATTGGAACTAATTGCCCATAAACATGTAATTCTCTAATAATGGCTGGAGAAATTTTTGATTTAGGATCAATTCTTAAACGACAAAAACCATATAGAGTTTTATTGTCTAAAGAATCAAAACTAATAAAATATTCATCAGCCCCTGAAGATTTATATTTTAAAATATTTAATTTTAAATTTTTATTATTAATAATTTTATCTTGCGGTTCTCGACATCTTATACAATGACAAATTACTCCTTTATCTTTCATTACTTGTCTTAAATTAGTAATCTTATTTCCCGCTTCAATAGATTCTCCGGGAATATCACGAACTAAACGCATAATTCGAGTATAAACGGGAACAATTTTTTTACAATTAATAATTATATTTTCTAATTGTTTATCACTATAGGGTTTATATTTTCCTTGTTGCCACCATGTATACAATAGACTATCTTTAACTACTGTGGTCGGATAAAACTTTATTTGATCAGGTTTAAATCTTTCGTCCAAGTACATTTTTTTAAACATGGCTACATCTTTTTTAGGATTAGAACCAGGTAGAGCTGGCATAAAATGATAAGTAATTTTAAAACCAAATTGTTTTAATTTTTCGGTAGCCTTAGATATAGCTAAAACATTATGTCCACGATTATTTAATTTTAGAATTTTATCATCCAGAGCCTGAACACCAATTTCGACTCGAGTAACACCTAATTCTCTAAGTTGCCATAATTCTTTTTCATTTATATAATCAGGTCTAGTTTCCACACTTAAACCAATAATATTATAAAGAGCTGTTTCATTCTTTTTCTGTTCAATAATAAGTTTCTTTTTTAATTCCGTTAAAGAAAGTTTAGAAGAATAAATATTTTTATCAAATAAATTATTTTTAATTATTTTTTCACTTTTAGTTATATTTATTTTACTCTTTATCTTCTCATAATCATTAGCTGCTTTAAAACAATTAAGTAAATACCAATATTTATATTTAGTAGATAAATAACTCCAAGTACCACCAATAACAATTAATTCAATTTTATTAGGTTCATGACCATTATTTTCTAAAGCTTTTAAACGATAAACTGTTTGTAGATAGGGATCAAATTTTAAACGCAAAGCTCGCATCACAGCGGGTTCATTAGGTAAATAACTTACTGGAACATTAGGCTTTAGAGGACAATAGGCGCAAGAACCCGGACAAGGATAAGGTTTAGTTAGTACCGCTACGGGAGCAATACCTGATAAAGTTCTAACCGCTCTTTTTTTTAAAAGAGATATAAAAAAACTATGATATTTTTTTATCCAATTTTTATTAATTTTATTTTCTCGTTTTAAAATAAAATACTCCTTCAAAATACTTGAATTTAATAAAATAGGAGTATGATATTTTTTTGATAAAATTCTCTTAAAAGCACTTAGATCTTCTTCTGATTTAATTTTATCAAAATTATTTATAATTTCTAATATTGCTTGTCGCATATTTTTAAGATATAATAGGGATATAATGTAATTATAACTTAAAAAAATTAAAAAGCAAAAATTATGAAAAAAATCTTTTATTTATTAACTTTAAGCGTTATTTTTCTAATTCCAGTAGCCTCCAAAGCTTATGTGGTTAAATCAGATAGTTTTGTCTATGTCGGCAAAGATGAAATTATTGAAGGTAATCTTTATTTTAGTGCTAATAGCCTTAATATTGAAGGGCAAGTTTTAGGTGATGTTATTGGTATAGCTAACAATGTTCAAATAAACGGAAATGTTAAGGGAGATTTAATAAATATTTCACAAAATACTGATATTAATGGAAGCATAGAAGGAAATCTTCGATCAATATCTAATATTTTAAATCTTAAAGGTAGTGTTGGAAAAAATATAAACTTACTAAGCGAATCTTTTATTTTAGGTGAAAATGCCTCAGTCGGCCAAGATATTTTATTAACCAGTATTAATTCTGAGTTTAATGGAAAAGTTGGTGGTAATGTTCACGGTTATTTAGAAAGTACTATTATTAGAGGAGAAATTGGACAAGATTTAAATTTAAAATTTGATCAGAAAAAAAGTAAAAAGTATACCAGTAAATTACAAATTGATGAATCAGCTATAATTAATGGTTCACTTAATTATAAATCAGGCACCGAGGCTATTATTAATTCACAAAATATAAAAGGATCAATTAACAGACAAGAACCAACTGAAGCTGGATACAAACAGATAAGTCTAGAAAAATTTATTTATTCATTTTTCTCTCTACTGTTAACAGCTTTATTAATTAATTTTTTATTTAATAAAAAGATTCAATCTTTAAAAAATATTATTATTAAAGAGAACTATAAATTGTCACTTTATGGCCTTGCTTTTTTATTCTTAACCCCTATTGCTTGTCTAATTTTAATGTTAACTATTATTGGTCTACCAATCGCTCTAATAATCTTAGCTTTATGGGCTATTCTATTATTTTTAAGTAAAATAATAGCTAGTTTAGCTTTAAGTGATTATCTTTTTAAATTATTTAATAAAGAAAAAATAAATAATAATCTAAAAATAAGCGCAGGAATATTTTTGTTTTGTATTTTAGTTTCAATTCCCTATATTGGTTGGTTTTTCTCATTATTGGCTTTACTAGCTGGTTTAGGATCTATTTATTTTTATATAAAAAACAAGAATTATGTTAATTAATCCTTCAATTTTTAAAGCTTACGATATTCGAGGAATATATCAACAAGATTTTGATGAAACTATGGCTTATCAACTTGGTTTAGCTTATGTTAAATTAATACAAAAAGATTTTAAAAATAAAAAAATAAATCGAAAATTAAAATTTATTGTTGGAGCTGATATGCGATTATCATCACCAATTTTAAAAAAATATTTAATTTCTGGTTTGTTATCGGCTGGAGCTGATATTACTGATATTGGTGTAGTAGCTACTCCAACTTTCTATTTTGCTGTAGCTAAATACAAATATGATGGTGGTATAATGATTAGTGCTTCTCATAATCCTAAAGACTGGAATGGTTTTAAAATGGTTAGATCTAAAGCTGTTCCTATAAGTGGAAATAGCGGTATTAATTTTTTAAAAGAAGAAATAGAAAAAGGAAAATTAAAACCAAGTGACAAACCAGGAAAACTTACTAAGAAAAAAGATGTTTTATTAAACCAAATTAAATTTGATTTAAAACATGGAAAAATAAAAAAAATAAAGCCACTAAAAATTGTAGCTGATACCGCTAATGGTGCTGGTAGTCTGTATTTGAATGAATTATTTAAATATTTGCCAATAAAATTAATAAAGATTAATTTTAAATTAGATGGTCGATTTCCGGCCCATGAAGCTGATCCTCTAAAAAGTGAAAATTTAAAAGAATTGCAAAAAGCAGTAATAAAACATCAAGCTGACTTAGGTTTAAGTACTGATGGTGATGGTGATAGAATCTTTTTTGTTGATAATCAAGGAGAAATTATTGATCAGTCTATTATTAGAGGATTACTGGCTAAAATATTTTTACAAGATAAACCTAAAACTAAAATTGGTTTTGATATTCGGCCAGGTAAAATTACTGAAGACTTAATTATTAACTATGGTGGTCGACCAATTAAAACTAGAGTGGGGCATTCTTTAATAAAAGAACAGATGTTAAAAGAAAATATTTATTTTTCCGGAGAATCTTCTGGTCACTTCTTTTTAAATTTAGATTTAGGTTGTTTTGAAATGCCAAATATTATTATATTAAAATTATTAGAAGAATTTTCTACTTCTAGCAAAACCATCGCCCAACAAGTTTACCCTTATAAAAAATATTTTCATTCCGGAGAAATAAATTCTGAAATAAAAGACAAAGAAAAAGTATTTAAAGCTCTAGAAAAAAAATATTCTGACGGACAAATTAATAAACTTGATGGTTTAACTGTTGTTTATAAAGATTTTTGGTTTAATGTTCGAGCTTCTAATACTGAAAATAAAATGCGTTTAAATTTAGAGGCTATTTCGGAAAAAATCATGACCCAAAAAAGAGATGAAGTTTTAAAAATAATTAGAAATTAGTAATAATAGCTAAACTAGTTATAACAGCAGTTTCACTTCGTAATATATTATTATTAAAACTAATAATTTTTACATTATTCTTTTTAGCTAATTCTATTTCTCCCTCTTCAAAACCACCTTCCGGACCAATAAATATATTTATTGGTTTTGTTTTATCCTTTTTTAATGTTTTTAGGCTATCAACAAAATTATCACCACTAGCATCAGCTAAAAAAGACCAGCTTTTAACTTGTTGCAAAGCTTCTTTAAATTTTATCGGCTGACAAATTTCTACTAAATCTTGCCGACCACATTGTTCACTAGCTTCAATTGAAATTTTATTTAATCGATTTAAATTAATATCCTTTTTTTCACTTCGAGCCGATATTACTGGTATTATTTTTTTTACTCCTAATTCTACAGCTTTTTGAACCACCCATTCTAATTTATCTTTTTTAATCAAAGCTGGAAATAATATTATTTCTAAATCATTTTTTTTAATTACAACATCTTTAATTAAATTTAAATAAATACTAGCTTTATCAATTTTTTTAATTTCATAAATAGCTTCCGAAAAATTACAAAACAAAGAAATTTGTTCACCGATTTTTAATCTTAAAACATTTTTTATTTGATGAATTATCAAATTATCTTTTAATTCTAGTGTTTTAGATTTTGAAAAATTTTCTAAATAAAAACGATTTAAACGCATATTATTTTTCTAAAATTACAATTTCTCGCCAAACTTTTTGTGTCTCTCGACCATAAACCCCAATTGATTTAAATTTTAATACTCCCGTATCTGGTTTAAGTTTCCAAGTTTTACCATTAGATCTAAAATGAGGCCAAATCATAACAATTCGACCATCAGTTTTTATCAAATCAGCTAAAATAACTAAGGCTTTAGAATACAAATCATTTAATTCCGCTACTACTTCAGAAAAATCTCTAAAACCTCTCTGAGGTCCTAAATATGGTTCACAGACAATATATTTAATAGTATTCTTTTTTAAACGACTCATTAAATTTAAAACATCTGATTTAAAAATACTTAGGTTTAAATTGTCATTTTCTTTTTTTATTAATTTAATTATCCAGTCCATATTTTTTTGGCTATCAAGTACAGCTCGATCCGAAATATCACTCCCTACAATATTTTTAAATCCCATTAGATAAGCTTCCATTAAAATTGTTCCGGAACCACAAAAAGGATCTAAAAAAATATTGTTATAATACTTATTATCATTAGATCGAGCTAAATTTAACATTATTTGAGCTAATTTTGGTGGAATCATACCAGAAAAATCATCTCGATTAGGACGACCGAAATCTCGAAGAGATAAATCTTTAAAAGCTTGAACCGCTAAAGTTTTTCCTAAAAAAACTTTATTTTTTTCAACTATTAAACATAATTCTAAACCATTTAAAATTAATTTATTTTGTTCCACAATAACACTGGATAAAATAGGTTCACGCGAAGTAACCATACGACTAGAAATATTTTGCATTTTTAAATCTTTTTTTATAGCTAAACCTAATTTAAAAAAATCTCCTGGGACTAGACGATTATAGAAAGAAAAACCAAAATTAAATTTTCCCAAAATATTATTAGATTGAGCTGTTTTAATTATTTCTTTTTTTATAGTATCAGATAAAGCATGGCGATTAG
>Ga0209099_1000461_pt1 | contig 48422 bp, 51 predicted proteins | sample AD_JPNHW2_MetaG_FD_184430 | JGI IMG/M metagenome (GOLD analysis project Ga0209099, IMG submission 184430) | Active sludge microbial communities of municipal wastewater-treating anaerobic digesters from Japan - AD_JPNHW2_MetaG (SPAdes) (version 2) | ecosystem: Engineered > Bioreactor > Anaerobic...
GTAAAAACGTCATGTGACACATTAAGGGTATCCGGTCACGATTAGGCCTCAGATCTCCTGAGCAGCAGATTTACTTCTCGGGTGAGTACCGGGAGATTGGTTTCAATTACTCCCCATACAACCTCATCGGAAATTGCCGAATAGCGGTGGATTAACCGGTTATGAAAAGAAATAATTCTTGGGGAACTGGAGATCGATGTAATGAGATCTGGATCGTGCTGGAGTGCCTGATTCAGTGCTTCTCCAATGATCTCAAACTGACGTTCAACACCGGACCTTGAGAAGATCGTCATTTTTATAATCGGAAAAATTTTTACCAGCAACGAATTGTGTAATTAAATCGCAGGCGAGAGCGATATCATACAGATATTTCCGGGTGTCATGCGGCTGCATAGAGTTCTACCTGCGTCTCTTCAAGGGATTTGCGGAAATACGGATTTTTGATTGGCCCGGGTTCAACGAGATCGACATTACGGGAGAATAATTTTTCAAGATCTTCTGCAAGCCCAAAGTATTGTTCCGCATGATCCGCAGGGGGCATCTGTTGAAATTCCACGAGAAGATCGAGATCACTTCTTAGGGGATTGAACCGGTTGCCTGCTGCCGATCCAAATACCGCAAGCCTTCGGACCTTCCGGTTCTGGCAAATGCGGATGATCTCTGATAAATTCTCTTCAATGATGCTCTGCATCGTTAAGGTCTGCCAATCACTTTTGTATATCAGAATAGTTATCGTTCTTCCTGATAGTGGTTACGATGGGTTCCCGGGAAAAAAGATCGAATAAATCGCTCCCATTTTTTTAAAATGACCCGCTGGAACATTTGAAGGGTTCTCGTATTCGTCTTTTCTGACGGAACTCTGTCGGGTTCCACCGGCATCGCATTGGGATTACAGGTCGTTCCTCCCGGTCCCTTTAGCAAGCGAATGGAAATGCTGCATGAAAAGGGCGAGGGCTTTCCGTGTCCCCTCCCGTGCCTTGGTGCTATTCTGGTAACCCATGGTGATTGTCATGTGCCCCCTGAACGTGCTCGTGATAAAACAGGTTGTGGGCATGTAACCCCCCGGGTAGCAGACGTAGGCGTCGGTAAGTCCCTCCGTTTCCGGGAGGATAAGCGTCCCGGGGTTCGATATGAAAATATCTGCAAGGCCGTTCTTTTGCAGGGCGGCCATCTGCTCTGCCATCTTATGCACATTTTTCCCCTCCGGATCTGAGGCCGTGTCCATTTCGACCTGTTCGGCAATTCCGATGCTACCGGATTTCAGGGCCTGTGTTTCATGAATAACGCGGGGAAAAATTTCATCAATGCCTTCTCCCGGTTTGCGCTCCATCGCGAAGCAGGCATTTGTCGCCTGGTTGCTCATCACCCGGGAGCCATCGGTCAGGTGCTGGCGGAGGTTGACGGGGAAGAAGAGAGGGATCGGACCATTGTGTCCGGTGAGGTCACTCATCGCGAGGAAATAAGCCGAAAGGATTGCATCATTGACGCTTCCTCCGAGATCTTTTGCATGCGTGCGAATTGCCGTGAGCACCTGCGGACTGATGCAATCCTTGTGAAACGACATGGGCCCGTTTGATGTGCCGAAAGGATTGGGCCACATCGGGTTTATAACGGTCAGATCCGTTGGTGCAGGCTTTTTTTCGCGAAGCAGTTTTTGTGTCCAGAGCGTATCGCGTTCCGGGATTCCTCCTGTGGCAGGGGGAATGCTGCCGGGGTTTGTGTATTCCTGCAGCAGTTGTGCCATCAGTGCCTGGAGACCGTACCCATCGGCGGCTGCATGGGCGAGGTTGATGACAATAATGTCACCGGAAGACCTCCGCAGGAGTCGCACCCGGCACTGTACCGGCCCGTATGGATCGACAGGTCCGATAACATGCGGGCGATAGTCCCCGTCGCATTCCTCCACGGGTATAGGCGTGACGGTTCCCGGATCTGTTAATTCCCAGTAGGCCGGCCCCTTTCCCCGGACAAGCCGGCTGTGAAGGATGGGATGGGCGAGGAGACAGGTATGTGCGGCTTTTTCGAGAACGCGAATGTCGAGTCTCCTGTCAAATTCCATCACGCCGCACAGGGTAGCATCGCCCATGATCCGTATTGAGTCTGTGAAAAGATCGAGAGCCGAAGCTTCCCGCGTGAACATGGTAGAAAACTGGACTTTTTTAAGTTTTAAATTTTGGCGGGGGGTCATTTTTCCTGACGGATCCACAATCTTATTATCCTCTTTTGAGAAAATACCTGCCCTGAGGAATAAAGGTATGACCAATCCGGTAAAAATCCCCGCCATGCCCAAATCAGAGTACGACAACCTGATAAGAAGGCAGTATGTCTCGCGGATAGCATTTGGAGCATGCGATCAACCCTACATCGCTCCATTTATGTATGTTTTTGATGGAAAGTTCCTCTATTTCCTGTCTACAAAATACGGCCGGAAGATGGAATATTTCTCCCAAAACCCGATGGTGTCGGTTGAGATCGAAGAATATACTCCTGATATGTCAGCCTTTACCTTTGTCAGTCTCCGGGGTATTCTTGAAGAGGTTCAGGACCCGACAAAGAAAAAAGCGGTCCGGCGGCAGTTTGTGGATATGATCCGGGAAAAGAAGCTCTCGCCCCTGGTACTCACAGCTCTTGGCCACAAGCCGGATGATCCTTTGGATGCGATTGTCAAAGAAGAGCGATCGGCCGTCTGGAAACTGACAGGAGTAAAAGATATTGTGGCTCTGAAAAATGGTTAAGCCCGGGGATTATTGCCGGACTGTGGTCATTTCGTATCAGTGATTTGACCGGGCCAGCAGCAGCCTTCATTTTTTATTGTCCTGAAATATAAGAAACGACCGGATAGTTTATCATCAGCATCTGCCTATTGGGGAGTATGCGCAGATCGGTTCTGCTGGCGGTATCTGTCCTGGTGATTGTCATGCTGTGTTGCCTTCTCCTGCTGGCCCTGCCTGGTGGTAATGAAATCCCCTACTCCGTAACAGGAAATTCAGGTGAGGTAGAGTTCCGGCACTATCCCGCATTGGTGTTTGCGACCACGGACAGTCCCGATAGTGATGCCGGTTTCAACCTTCTTTTTGCGTATATCTCCGGGAACAATAAAGCGAACGATTCCATTTCGATGACTGCCCCGGTAATAACCCAACAAAAGATCCCGATGACCGCACCGGTGATTTCAGATTCTGCCACGATGTCATTTGTGATGCCTGCAGGAAAAACACGCGATCAGGTCCCGGATCCTCTTGACCCGCTGGTGCGGATCGAGACTGTGCCCGAACGGGATATCGCTGTCATCCGCTTCAGTGGCTACGCTTCCCAAAATGACGTTGATGGGGCGACAACCCGGCTGAAGGCGGGGCTTGAGAACGCTTCGATTAAAAGCGTAGGCCAGCCGTTCCTGATGCGGTACAATGCCCCGTGGACGCCCGGGTTCCTGCGGCGGAACGAAGTGGGGATCGAGATACAAAGATAGGTTTCCTGCCCCTGGAGGAAGGGTGGGATCAGGGGTTATGATTCTTTTCAGGCCCGGCCCGTTGACCCTTTTAACCATACCCGTAAATTACGGGGGTATCGGGCGCAAAACCCCTGCGATCCCGACCCCCGAATACAGGCCTTCTTTTCATTTCCATAACCAGGAGTCCGCTTGAAAAGGGATCGGTTGTCCAGATAGTGCTAATTAGTGTCAATTTTCTCCGATGTAAAAATGGTTAAAACGCATCGAATGAGGGTCGGTTTTTGGGGAATGAGGGTCGTACTAAAGCAGAAATGCCACCTGCCAATACATGCTCTCCGTCGGAGAACGGAATAACCAATACCTATGGTCAACCGGACCAGTTACTGTTCAGGCTTGCCGTCTTCTTTACGATCCCCTGATGATTCCGACGTGGGCATGTTTTCCTTGTTCTTTTGTTCCGACGGCTTTTTTGGCCGGTTTATGACCATGGTCTGGACTATTGTAAAAATGCTCATGAAGGTCACATCCCTGTGAATATGGCGGGTTGGTTGTTAAAGGATTTCCGGATATAATGGACATGAGTCCATAAACAAAACCTGTTTTTTTATTGCCGGAAAAAAGGAAGGCGTCCAAATATTTCCTCCCTGCATCATCCTTTAGTGTCAAAAAAGATCAGGTTTTCCTGTTACGATAATTTGTAATTATTAATTCGTTAATATTCCCGCGTTCTGCGCCATTGCAATTAATTAGCCGTTTTGCCGGCACTCGTTCGATAAAATAATCTGAGAATAAATCGTCAAAGAACGAATCATCCGGATTTTCATTTTTTGGGTCAGAATTACTTAGCATTACTTTTGCGCCTTTCTTGTCAAGTTCCCTGAAGAACTCAAAAAGACGTACCTGATCCGCATCAGAGAAACCTCCCTTTGAATACGACGTAAAGGAGGAGGTATCGTTTAATGGTCGATATGGCGGATCGAAATAAACGAAGGTGCGTTCATCAACATAATCCCGGCACTGTGTAAAATCTCCGGAAAGGATCTCAGTAGTTTTTAGCAACGTTGCCACATCGTTGAGATTGTCTTCGTTCAGAATATCCGGATTTTTATACCCTCCGAAGGGAACATTAAATTCGCCTTTTCTGTTCACCCGGAACAGCCCGTTAAAGCAGGTATGATTCAAGAAAATTATCTGGGCTGTCCGCTCAACCCAGTCGGAATTATAGTCCCTAAAATCAATATTCGGCAATTTTTTATTGAAGGCATCTCGGATTTTATAATAAAACTCCTCTCTTTCGGCCTCGTTTTTAGAAAGATAACCGGTTTCAAGAACATCCAGGTGGGCTATCAGTTTTTCCGGGTCATTCTTAATGACCGAGTAAGCAAGAACCAGTTCATTATTGATATCACAGATGTAACAATGTTCGAAGGAAAATTTTTGATTCAGGTAAAAGTAAACTGCTCCCCCTCCAATGAACGGCTCGACATAACGGGATATTTTTCCTTTATTTAGTTCTTCAGGCAGGCGTTTGCCAAACTCATTCAGTAACTGGGTTTTACCACCAGCCCATTTTAGAAAAGGCCGTGTAGAGGGAGCAGGTTTCTTTTGCGTTGCCATGTTCAGGAGAACACCAATCAATTTGAGATTTCTGTCTACAATGTTATCTTCCTGACATTAGAGGGTATTGAATCGAACCATGAAGCGTGAAAACAAAACCTGAATCCATCAGGGTTGCCAGTCGCTTCCTGTTTTGTTTACAAAAAAGAAAAAGAATTCGGGAAACAGGGATCACCCCAAAACCGGTCGTCTTTTCATTTCCCGCGTGCGAGAGTCCGTCTGAGAAGAGATCCGCCTTCTAAAAGCGTACATTAGCGTTTTACAGCGCCTCAATTTTGGCGTATTTCGGCAATCAGACCACGCATAGTGCATATATCGAAAATACTGTGTAAAAGTGCAGCATTTTTGGCACGTTTTCATTTGCCCAACATCCCCTTCCAGAAACATTCTTCGTCGGAGAATACCGTATGCCGGACCGTGTGTCCCAATGCCCGGATCGCACCCCCCAAAAAAGAGCCTTCTTTTGATCTCCACGTGCCAAAGGTCATATGAGGAGGAGATCGGCCGTCCAATTGGGCCTATTTAGGCCCTTTTTTCTCCGACGTGAAAATGCACACGGGAACCCGAATAAGGCCCCCGTTTTCGCGATTTCGTCCCCCGTTTGGGGGAAAAATGTACTCTCACGAAAAGGGGTCTCCGTCGGAGAACCAAATGACCGATACCTTAGGTCATCCGGACCCGTTACTGACCAGGCTTTCCGTCATCTTTCCGGGCCTTCGCAGATTCCGACGGTGGCGTGTTTTCCGGGTTCTCGTTTTCCGACGGCTTTTTTGGCCGATTCATGACCATGGCCTGGACTATGGTAAAAATGCTCATGACAGTTACGTGCGTGTGAATATTGCCGGCTGGTTGTAAAAGGGTTTCCGGGTTATAACGGATAAGAATCAAGGGGCCACGTCATTTTTACATTGGCCTCAGTCGTGAAAATCCCGGGTTATGCCGGATCCAAAAACAGTGATTCTTTTTTAGTTTCCCTGTTCGAGAGTTTGTCTAAGAAGAGATCTGCCGCCCAAATGCGGCTAATTATGACCTCACCTCTCCGAGTGAAAAATCGTCCTGGAAGCCGAAACTCCCCCTCTTTTTTGCAAAATCCGCCCGCTGGTACCGGGTCAAGCGGTAATCCGTGGCATTAACAGGCCCGATTTTGGGGTACCGGACTGTGTGTCCCAAGTGGCCGGTTTCATCCCGTTGGCAAGCCTCACGACGATAAATGGCGCTGGCTGATGGAAGTGCCTTGAAGTCTTAAACTCACAATTTTATTTAATGAAAATTCAGGGTTAAGTCTATTTGTTATAAAACAGCAGATTCTCAATATGGATGGGAAAGAAGAGGCTTCTTATGACAAAACAGAAGGAACCTCCAAATTTACCGAAGAATATCTCCAAAGGGCAAGTTATCTCGGGACAATTTTGCCATTGTTAGATATTGCGTATGAAACTCTCATTGAAAAAACGATAAAAAAACATAATTTAAATATCGTAAAAGAATTCTGGATTTTTTTTGGCCTGTTTATTTTTACAGTCATTTACTTTTACTTTGGTATAAAACTCGAAGTTGTAATATTTTTCCTATTTGCGACAATATTTACACTTGTCATTTACAATCTGGATTTTTTCAAAAAACGTCTCCTTCCTGATGCTGATGATGAAATTCAGAATTATATTTCAAATATTAATAATAAAAAATTTCCGGAAGTTATTGGTTTTATTAAGGGGTATCAAAATAAATTAAAAGAACCCGAAATTCAAGCAATCATTGAATCAAATCAAGGAAATACTTGGATAATTTATAAGTTTATTTTGGGTTATCAAACATTTTCATCCAATTTGTTGGTATTCCTAATTCGGACAAATAAAGTTAGTGTAATGGGGGAAGATCTATTTAGACAATATATGGAAAAATTTGATAGGGGAATGTCATATGATAATTATAGATTTTTAGTAGATCATTTTGGAGAAAACAAACAAATTATGAAAATAATTAATAAATTAAATCCTTCTTATCTAAAAACGCCCTCAAAGTTTAAAAAAGTCGCAATATCTTTGCAATCGGGATATGTTTCAATTAATTGCGGGAAAATTTCAGGGGCTATTGCGTTTCTTTCAGTAACTATTGCAATGATTGTCGCTGTGACAAGTTTCAATCAAATTTCTGTCCCATATTTGACTTTAGAGCCCTATCATACGTTTCCAGTTCTTTTTTTGATTAACTATATTTTTACAATTGCCCTTCTATCTGGAATTATAGTTTTAGTTATTAAAGGAGGTCTTATATTGACTCTAAAAACATTACAGGCAATCACTAACGTGTTTGCACCAGTCTCTCCTGATTTCTAAAATACTTTTTAAAGGAAAAGTGATTACTCCGCCGCCCCAAATGTCGTACCATAGTGGATGATCCCGCTCTCGCCATCGGTGACGATCTTGCGGAACACGCTTTTTACTTTCATGCCGATCTTCGCCTTTGCCGGATCGCAGACGATTTGTGTTGTGATCTGCGGGCCTTCGTCGAGCTTCACAATCACAAGCACGTAGGGGGTGGGCATCGAGTATGCCTCGGCAGCGGTGTGGATCACCGTGAAGGTGACAACCGTGCCGGACCCGGTGAACTTGTGCTAGTCAATCTTTCCTGCCTACCTAAAGCAGTATCTAAAATCAGGATTTGCCCAAGCATTTGGAGATTCTGGGATAGAATAGGAGATAATCGTTCAATTATTTGCAAGAGTCTTCATAGGATTTAATAGCAGCATCAATTTTTTCCTTGTATGTCTTGTCTTTAGTGTAAATACTTACAATTCTTAATTCCTGATCAGCTAGTGGTTTGATAATTGACGTTTCATCTGCTGCAAGGAACCAAGGTTTTTTACCGGGCTCTCCTATCCTGATGCTATCCTCTTTTATTTTTTCATAATTGTCAGATTCGTTAAGTGAAATAAAAGGGCTTAATGCCGTTATATCCCTTTTGAGACTTGATGTAATATACCAAAAATCTTCAATATGAGCTTCTGTAATTATTCGCTCTTTTACAGCTTTCTCATGATATCGTTCTAAGTTTGTCATCGAATGATCCTGACGTTTACCGATATATTGTTCTTCTTTGACTAACTTTAACGGTTTACGCTCCAGAATTTTCGAACAGCACTCCTTTATTAAGGCAGCTTTAATCCGATAGTTTGGATCATCAGGAATTACACAAGATCCTTGGCTTATGCATTTCAGTTTTTCAAGCAGGAAATGATCATTGAAATGGTAAAACTAATCCAATTCTCCATTGTCTAGATGCTGGATGATATCGATATATGATGGGACCTCACCTCTTTCCAGTAACCCCTCATACAACAGACTTACCATTTTATGAAATCCGATTGAAGTTTTCTGATAGATGACGGTACTATAAAGGAAATACCGAGCAATGAGGTAATCTTCAACCGCTTTCTGTCCTTTTTTTGCGACAAAGAGTCCGCTTGCTCCCTCATCTACATCACGCTCATCATAATAATCAATATGACGAATAATCTGATCGATGTCGAAAAGGCCATAGGTTACGCCCGTTTCCTTCGAATCTCTCAAAATGTAATCAAATCTATCAGCATCCAATTCTGAGTGAACAATAGATCTTTCGATTCCTGCAAAGGTTGTGCCTGCGATAATTTGCGATATTTTGTGGATATCCTCATCACAGAAATGAGCATCTTTTAAAATTCCCTTAATTTTTGTTTTTTCGATTACAATCCCTGCAATTCGTTCATGATGGGCAAAATCGAGCGAAGCATTTCTTGATTCATGTATCGTTGAATTCAGTTTATGGCAATCGCTTGAATCCAGAATTGTGGTGATTGCACTTGTTCCTAAAGGCTCTGTGTGTGCTTCTTCAGTTACAGCAGTAGATTCTATCTCTAAACCTTTTGTTGGACTTGAAAGTTGGATCTTTCTCTTAAGATCCTTCATAATTACATCTTCAGTAACATGTGACCAAGGATAATGACCAATATCATGGAGTAAGGCAGCAAGTCTGATAAGTTGGCGAATATTTCCGTTCTGTAATTTGTCCTTTTGCTGGAGGGTATCAATCATTTTATCTGCAACACAAAGGACGCCAAGCGAATGATTGAAGCGAGTGTGAAGGGCTCCTGGGAATACATAGTCCAGAAGTCCTAATTGTTTGATATGCCGCAGTCTCTGAAACTCCGAAGAGTTGATAATTTCGTATTCAACTGAGGTAAGTGGAATAAATCCATGAACATTGTCAAAAATAGTATTTGAAAATCGGAGGGGTTGGGGCAAACTAGAATTTGTCATAAAAAATCAATTAAAATTTGAGACCTTTGAACAAGCTCTCTGTAAAATAGCCTCAATATTTTCCTCATGCTTTAATCGAGGTTTTAGAGATAGTAAGAGTGTTTTAAGATCATCCTCTCCTAATTTTTTCGAACAATATGCTTTTTTAATGAAAACCATTGATGCTAATACTTCTAAAAATACCGGGTCGGATAAATCAGACCCCAATAGACCTCTGAAATTATCGATCCTTTTAATAACTTCAGTTTCATCTTTAAATTTTATTTGACTCCCCTCTGTAAATAAGGCAGGGTTATTGGAAATAGTAAATAATGCCTTAGTCAGTTCAGGAGAATATGGCCCGCGAACGTACCAACTATATCCATAACCTAGTGACAAGCCAAAGTTTTGCATAAGATACACAAGCTTTTGATATTTCAACCGATCTTGGAAATCGTTCATATTAATTTTAGAAAAACCAAGCTGGCTGAATACCCTGCTTATTATCTTTTCAGCAACGGCATTCTCCATGTTATAATTCCCCCAATCTAATGATAATTTTCAATTTGATAGTAGTTATATCACTCTATTTGAATCTTTACCCTGTGGAACGAAATTATTTGCAAGGCCAAGATGAATTCCATTACCAATTATAAGAAAAGCCCCTATGGTCCCTAGCAAGTAAACCGGATCGTGGCTCGTTGCACACTCTCCAAAACGAGCTATCCCCATAAATAAGTCCGAAGAAAAATTTCCGGTTCTTCTATCAACTAAAAAATAAAAAAAAATTGCTCATTCCACCGGCACAAACTTCGTGCCGTAGTGGATGATCCCGCTCTCGCCATCGGTGACGATCTTGCGGAACACGCTTTTTACCTTCATCCCGATCTTCGCCTTGGTCGGATCGCAGACGATCTGCGTCGTGATCTGCGGACCTTCGTCAAGCTTCACAATCGCAAGCACGTAGGGGGTCAGCATCGAGTACGCCTCGGCCGCTGTGTGGATCACGGTGAACGTGACAACCGTGCCGGACCCGGTGAACTGGTGCTCGACAATCTTCCCTGCCCTGCGGCAGTCCGGACAGAACGTCCTTGGCGGGAAAAAGTGCCTGCCGCACGTCTCGCATTTCGTTCCCACCATATTGTACCGCTGCGGGAGATGTCTCCAGAATCGTGCAACCGTCATCTTATACCCTCCCGAGGATGTGGCATGCGACTGTCGCACCGGTCCCGCCCACGTTGTGCGTCATGCCGATCTTTGCGCCGTCAACCTGCCGCTTCCCTGCTTCGCCACGGAGCTGCTGGACGATCTCGTAGACCTGCTTGATACCTGTCGCCCCGACCGGGTGACCGCAGGCCTTCAGGCCGCCGCTCGTGTTCACCGGGATCTTCCCGCCAAGTGCGGTCTCGCCGTCAGCGGTGAACTTGCCAGCCGTTCCCTTCTTGCAGAACCCGAGGTCCTCGATAGCGCAGATCTCTGCAATCGAGAAACAGTCATGGACTTCGACCATGTCGATATCCTTGGTGGTCAGGTGCGCCATCTTGAATGCACGCTGGCCGGCCGCAACCGTTGCGTCCAGCGTCGAAATGTCGCGCCGGTCGTGCAGCGCAATCGAGTCGCTTGCCTGCGCAGTCGCGAGCACCTTGATCGGCGTATCCGTGAACTCCTTTGCCCGGTCGAGCGGCGCAACAATCACTGCTGCCGCCCCGTCAGTCACCGGCGAGCAGTCAAAGAGCCGCAGGGGCTCTGCAACCATTGTCGACTTCATCACGGTATCGAGCGTGATCTCGCTCTGGAACTGTGCAATCGGGTTCCGTGCGCCGTTGTAGTGGTTTTTCACTGCAACCTGCGCCAGCTGCTCGCGGGTCATGCCATACTTGTGGATGTAGTCCTGTGCGATCATCGCGTACAGGCCAGGGAACGTCGCGCCCATGAATCCTTCCCACTCACGGTCCGCAGCGCCGGTCAGCGTGTCGGTGCTCTCGTCCGACCCGACATCGGTCATCTTTTCGACACCCGCCGCGACAACGATATCCTCCATCCCGCTCGCGACAGCGATAACAGCCTGGCGGAATGCAAGGCCTCCCGATGCACATGCCGCCTCGACACGTGTTGCGGGGATGTGCCGGCTTGCCATGCCTGCGTAGTCTGCGATGAGGGCACCAATGTGCTCCTGCCCGATGAACCGGCCGGCACTCATGTTCCCGACATACATCGCGTCGATCTTTTCGCCCGACATCCGGGCGTCCTCAAGAGCACGTGTCCCTGCCTCGACAAAGATGTCACGGAACGAACTTTCCCACTTCTCGCCGAACTTCGTGCACCCGATACCGATAACTGCTACGTCTCTCATTTTTGCATCACGATCTTTCCCTTGTGTTTTGCATACAGTGCATAGTCCAGGTAGATGGGGTCTTTTAACAGCTGCATCACGCCCGGTGCCGCGTCGCGGTGGAAGTCCTTTGAAGTAATCGCATCGGTCACCGTGATATCAAACGCGTCGCTCCCGGCGCCGGACCCAAACGAACAGACAAAGATCCGGTCGCCCGGCTTTGCGATATCAAGCGTTGCCGCAAGGCCGATGGGCGATGCGCCCGAGTATGTGTTCCCAAGCCACGGCACGATAAGGCCGGGCTTGATCTGCTCGGACTTGAAACCGAGGTCCTTTGCAACCTTCTGCGGGAATTTCGCGTTCGGCTGGTGGAAGATCGCGTACGTGTAATCCTTTGGCGAGGTCCCGATCTCCTTAAAGAGCAGGTTTGATGCGCCTTTTACGTGCTTGAAGTAACCGGGGTCACCGGTGAACCGGCCGCCGTGGCGGGGGAATGCCTGCCCCTCCCGGCGCCAGAAGTCCGGTGTATCCGATGTAAACGAACAGGTGTGGTTGATGGTCGCAACCGGGTTGTCGTTCCCGATAATAAAGGCCGCACCACCGGCTGCTGCCGTGTACTCGAGCGCGTCGCTTGGCGCACCCTGCGAGACATCAGCACCGATTGCAAGGCCGTACGGGATCATCCCGCTCTTTACAAGGCCCATGCAGGTCTGGATCGCAGCGGTACCTGCTTTACACGCAAACTCATAGTCAGCCGCCGTCATGTTGGGCGTAGCGCCGATTGCTTCCCCGACAGTACAGGCAGTCGGTTTAACCGCGTACGGGTGCGATTCGCTTCCCACGTATACAGCCCCAATCTTTTCAGGGTCAACGTTCCGCCGCTTTAAGGCGTTTCGTGCCGCTTCGACAGCAATCGTTGCGGCGTCTTCATCGAGATCCGGGACGGACTTTTCAAATACGCCAAGCCCTCCCTTGATATCTGCGGCATTTGCGCCCCAGACACGGGTGATCTCCTCAACCTTGATCCGATAGCGCGGAATATACGCACCGTAGGTAATGATGCCTACCATTCTTTTTCCCTCAGTATACTGACGATTTTGTCGATCTCCATCTCTGTACAGAGCACCGAAATATGATCCCTGTCTGCCAGTTTTGCCACAAACGGGTGGACATTTTCAAGGCTTATCCCCTGGAGAATCACGCACCGTGGCTTGAATGCGGTTACCCGGATCGCAACCATCGGGGATTTTCCAGTCGAAACGTTCGTAAAGATCAGCGCCCGCTCGGTGCTCCAGCCATAGATCCGGTTGAACTCATCAGCCGAGAGCTGGAGGATTGCGTTGAGGCTGTTTACGACGGTATACCCGAAAATCGTCTGGTCGTTCGATCCGCAGAGCAGCGAGCAGCCGATTGCATCGGTCAGCTCCTGCAAAGGTACCGGGTTTGTGAACTCGTGGATGTCAAGGATCACATCGTCGGCCACACCTGAAATGAGCATGGAGGAAAATTTCTGAATGTGTTTACCGTCGTTTTCCTCATCGATGGTGAGGAGTGTGTCGACAATCTTGCCGACAACGGCGGTTCCGGGGCTCTTTCTCCTGCCGCTCTCGTAATCGCTGATCACGGAGGGGGAGATACCCAGGCGGTCCGAGAGGACGCCCGGCGCAATCTCGAAGTTCTGGCGCCACTTTTTGAGCGCAAGCCCCGGTGAGTCCGACAGCGTAATTTCCCCCGCCATCTTTTCGGCGAGCTGGTTGCGCAATCCGGATTTCATGCTCAGCTAAGTTGATCCTTCCTGTTAAATAATTAACGAACAAAAGTTCGACAAGAAACGAATGCCCGCAGGGATGCAACCCTGTTTGCGCAGGAAAGCAATCCATAAATAGTAAGCATCTCAATTTTGATGAGCATGGTACTGGCCGAAGAACGTGAGTGTCTCAAGGCAATCGCTCTCATGGGCGGATGCCGTGAGCCGGTGTTTATATCGTCGCAGACTCTGGGGGAAGTACTTGAGGCAAGCCCGCAGACTGCGTCCCGCCGCTTAAAGGCGCTTGAGGGCCAGCGCCTGATCACCCGGACGATAAACCCGGACGGCCAGCACATTTCAGTAACAAAAGAGGGGGAGACCGAACTCCGGCGGGAGTATTCCGAGTACTGCCGGCTTTTCGCGCACGAAGGGGGTCACTACTCGCTCCCGGGTGTCGTTATAAACGGGCTTGGCGAGGGCCGGTACTATATGAGTCTCGAATCGTACAAAAAACAGTTCCTCCGGCATCTTGGTTTTGAACCTTATCCGGGAACACTGAACCTGAGACTTGCCGGGGCGGATATCCCGACACGAAAAAAACTGGAAGCGCTGACATGGGTCCCGATCCACGGATTCTCTGCGGACGGCCGGACGTTCGGTGAAGTCCGGTGCCTGCCCTGCCGGATCAGCGATATCCCCTGCGGGATTGCGGTGCCGGGCCGGAGCCATTATCCTGAGGATATTGTTGAAGTGATTGCGCCCGTCAGTCTCCGCGAGGCACTGAAAATAAAAGAGAACGACCGGGTAGTAGTCGAGGTGGCATATGATTGACGATGCGTTGCAGGCATTACGGCACGGCAGGTTTTTTCTGATCTATGATTTTGACGACCGCGAAGGCGAGACTGATTTTGCGATCCGGTCCGATGCGGTTGCGCCCCGGGACATTCTCCGGATGAGAAAAGACGGGGGCGGCCTGATCTGTACAGCCGTCCACCCGGCAGCCGCCCACCGGCTTGGCCTTCCGTTTGCAAGCGACATTTTTGCACAGACCTGTCTTTGTGAAGAACCCGGTGACATCCCGTACGACCGCAAAAACCATTCGTCGTTCTCGCTCTGGGTCAACCATAAAAACACATTTACCGGTATCACCGACCGGGACCGGACACTCACCATCACCGCGATTGGCCGGGTGGTGGAGGAAGTAATGGCCGGTAAATCCGTGGACTTTTCCTCGCAGTTCCGGTCCCCGGGCCACTGCCCGCTCCTGTGTGCGGCAGACGACCTGCTCCACCAGCGCCGGGGCCAGACCGAGCTTTCGATTGCCCTTGCCGCAATGGCGGGCGTGACCCCGGCAGTCACGATCTGCGAGATGCTTGACGATAAAACAGGAAAAGCCCTCACCCGGGAAGACGCAAAGAAATACGCGAAAAAGCATAATATGCCGTTTGTCGGCGGAAACGATGTGCTTGAATCTTGGGACGGCCGGGCCGGGACTCTCTCGCAGGCAAATGTCTCCACACCTGCACATGTGTCCACGCACGCACATGCAGCCGTCCACGCGGAGGGCCACGATGATTGACGAAGCGATAACCGCACTCCGCGACGGGAAATTTATCCTGCTGTACGATTTTGACGACCGGGAGGGCGAGACCGATTTTGCGATCCGGTCGGATGCCGTTACTCCGCAGGACATCCTACGGATGAGAAAAGACGGGGGCGGCCTGATCTGCACCGCGATTGATCCGGTTGCGGCAGAGAGGCTTGGCCTGCCGTTTGCAAGCGATGTGCTCCGATCCACGCAGGTTGCCGAAAAGCAGGGTGACATCCCGTACGACCGCAAGAACCATTCGTCGTTCTCGCTCTGGGTCAACCACAAAAAGACCTATACCGGCATTACCGACAACGACCGTGCGCTTACGATCACCGCGATTGCAGATGAGGTAAAAAAATCCCTCAATGGCGGCGGGGCGCACTTTTCCGAATATTTCCGGACCCCGGGCCACTGTGCAATCCTCCGGGCAGCAGACAACCTGCTTGACCAGCGGCACGGCCAGACCGAACTCTCAATTGCCCTTGCCCGGATGGCAAAAATTACCCCATCTGTCACGATCTGCGAGATGCTGGACGACGAGTCCGGTTACGCCCTTCCCAAATCAGAGGCAAAGGCCTATGCAGAGAAACACGGCCTTGTCTTTGTCGAAGGAAGAGATGTGCTTGAGCAGTGGGAAGCGGAGAAGGCCAGAAAATAATTTTTCTGGCTACAAATTTTTTTCTCTGAGTTTTATAGGTTTTTTCCTGCCTTCAGTAAAAAAATAAAAAAAGCAAAAGGATTTTTGATTTACCCGCATTGTCCTTCTGCGGTTATTCTGCCGGAACCGAGAAGTGTACCTGCGTAAAGAGCCACCGCCCGCCCTGGTTTACGAGTACGGCGGTTACCCTGCCTTCCATATTGATATTCTTTTCACCAATCCTGCCGTCAAGGTTGCATAACCCGGTGATCCATGCAACAGGCATCACGCCACCGGTGGTAAGGATCTTCACGTTCAGCCGGATATCATTTGCCGGATCAAGATCCGCCCGGAGCAGTTTTTTTAGCTGGGCAAAGTTTCCGACAATCTCGTTTTTCGCGGTGCCAAACCCGGAGATCTCGTTTGAGAAGAGTTTTTGGAGATTTCCTTCGTTCTTCTCATTGTAATACCGGACATACTGGTCCATGACATCGTTTACCTCGCGGGTCTGTGCTTCATTCAGAGTCATGGATCAGGAATTGTTCGTTTTGTCAGATAAACGGAATTGTTTTGGCAACGTATGATTGAATCAGAAAATGGGGTGTCCTTCTAACGTTATGTGTCAGAAAATAAACATGCAATTTTTTAATTCCGTTAAAAAATTTCGTAAACGTCAAAAAAATACATGAAAAATTTACAGGCAGAAACAGATGTCAGGTTCTTTGGATAACCGGGAAAGTAGCAATACCTGTTCACTTTAGTCCGTCACGTTCTCCTGTCTTTGCAGCTGAGCCGTAGTTAAAATGTGGTTGTGTAATCCTGTCGTCGCTCATTTTAAATCACCGTTTTAGTCCACGAAATATTTGCAATATTTTTCGTTTCAAAAAATTTTCTTTATAATATCGCCCGTTTGCTTTGCAGACCTGCATGGCATTTGTCTCCTGACGGATAACGGGATTATAAACCTCTCAATAATGTCGGGGTCTCATGCCCGTTTTGGAAAATGCCGGATTGTTTTATTGTGAAATGCGAAAAGAAAAATCAGATCGAAAAACAAATTCACGGGTTTGTTGACAATAAAAAAAACAGGTCTGTTGTTTGAAGGTACGAAATACCCGTACATGATAATGCCTGATCCGGGTTCGCGTACCGATAAATAGCAGGTGTTGCTAATTTTTTAAAGAGTCAAAAACCATGAAAGTCCCGTCCAGCGAACTCAATGCACGAATGGCCCGGTTCCGGGACCAGATGGACCGCGACTACCCGAACTGGGAAGCTGCGGGTATCACCGGGAAGATAAACCTCTATTATTTTACCGGCACCATCCAGGACGGACTTTTGACGATCCCGCGAAACAGGGATGCGGTCTTCTGGGTCAGGAAGAGCTACGAGCGTGCAGATGCCGAATCGGAATTCCCGGATATCCGGAGGATGACCAGTTACCGGGAAGCAGCGGAAGTCACCGGGAAAGTAAACAAGCAGGTGTACCTGGAACTTGATACGGTAACACTTGCCCAGTACCTTCGGATGAATAAACATTTTGCATTTGCCGGCGTGCAGTCGCTTGACGCACAGGTCGCAGCGGTCAGGGCGAAAAAAAGCCCGTACGAACTTTCGATCATGGAACGGGCCGGAAAGATCCACCGGCGTGTCCTTGAAGACCTTGTGCCGGACCTCCTCTTTAGCGGTATCGATGAACTGACGCTCACCACAGACCTCTATTCGGTCATGGTGCGGGAAGGCCACCAGGGACTCATGCGGTTTGGCATGTTTAACGAGATGCTTCTTGGCCAGATCGGGTTTGGGACAAGTTCACTTAACCCTACCTGCGTCGATACTCCCGGCGGGATTTCCGGCCTGCACCCTTCAGTCCCGATGTCGGGGAGCCGGGGAAGAAAATTACAAAAAGGCGATCTTGTTGTCGTCGATATCGGCTGCGGTGTCGAGGGTTATCACACTGACAAGACCATGTCGTATATGTTTGGGAAAGCAATTCCTGATGAAGCGATCCGGGTCCATGAACGGTGTGTTGAGATACAGGATCAGGTAGCTTCAATGTTAAAACCCGGGGAGATCCCCTCTGAAATCTATGCGACGGTCATGGCTGATCTCGAACCGGAATTTTTAAAGAATTTCATGGGCTACGGCAGGAACACGGTAAAATTCCTGGGCCACGGGATCGGGTTGTGGATCGATGAGAGCCCGGTTATCGCCAAAGGATTTGATGAGCCGCTCGAAGAGGGAATGGTCTTTGCAGTCGAGCCAAAGAAAGGGATCAGGGATGTCGGGCTTGTCGGCATTGAAAATACATTTGCCGTGACACACTCCGGGGGAAGGTCGCTTACCGGGAAAAACACGGGGTTGATACCTGTTTACTAAGTCGGACCGGTGTTTGTGCCATGTGCGGGGATTCGAATAATAAATTCGAATGAGAGAACGAGCAAAAGATTGTGTGGCATTTCGACAGGGTGATGTGACGGGAAAAAATTATGCAGTCACCGTCCCTCCGGATTCCTGCACATATTTCAGGAATCGGTCTTTGTTACCCATCAGGCTTGAGAACTGTTTTTCGCAGACATCGGAAAACTTTGCAAGGGTTTTACGGTTGATATTTTCCTGACTCTCAAAAATACCTATAGATCGAAATTTCAAGCCCCATTTTTCAAACATAAGCAGATTAATCGTTGCATTGCTCACCCGTTCATCATTAAGTAAAGCGTAGACAAGAATTGGCCCGGACTCACTTTCGATCATATAATCTGCTGTATATTTACACTCAGGATCGTGGGTGGGATCGTTCCAGTCAAAATGAACCTGCCCTTCAGGGATATGCACTTTTACAAATTCGCGAACATCTTCAAGGAATGTTGATCGGATCCGCTCCCTTGACAGGTAGGAAACATCGGAAATCTTGATCAGTGCCTGTACAAAACTGTAAAGGGCATCGCCGTATTGATCGTTATGGATGGAGAGTATCAGTTCCCCGTTTCGGTCTTCGATGGAAAAAGCAGCCAAGGAGTTTGAGATAATTTTCTGCCGTCCCCCGTTCTTCAGATCCTTTTCGTCCAAATCGTACGTGAGGTGCATGAAAGTATGTCCCTCATCGGAAAGTACCCACCGACCGTTTTCGTTTTTGAGAACAATGACCAGATGATCCCCGTCTTCAAAGAGGAATGGGGTGAAGACCCGGTATCGATCGATCCCTTCGGTCTCCACACGTACCTGTTCACAAACTTTCTGCCGGAAGTTTTGTGTGATTGTTGTGACCGACATCTCACATTCCCCACTGTGAAAGACTTTTATTTTTTGCAGAGATCATAAACCCACAATCCTACAACATGCAGTTGATTGCACTATGATAATCTGCGTACCGGTTAGTTTCTTCGGCATAGGTATCTTCCCGATAGCCTGACTGCTGGTAGCGTTCGGTTGCGGTGTGGATATGGAATCCATAAAATGTATTTTTCTCTATCGGGTTTGTATGTTCATGACTTTTCCCGTTATGCCTGCGCAGCCGGAACGGCTGATTCGATCCTTTAGGAAGGTAAAGGAGGATAATGGAAAAATCGAGCGTGTTTATGTCACTTTGCCGGAAAACAAGACGGAAGGATGATCCATTCTCTCCAGTAATCTCTTTCTCGAACTCTTTATGTCCATTTTTGGTTTTTAACTTCAGATGTGTCAGGAAATCGTCCGGTATTACTTTTTGTTCAGCCAGTAATGAGGCAATCATCTCATCACTTAACTGAAGAGTCATAATTTTTCATTAGTTCGCGGATATAATAAACAATTTTCTATTGCAGGGTGTGAAAGTGAAACATCAATACCTATTTATCCCCTCTTGCAATATCGCTCAACATGATCGGCATCTCGACATGCTGCCTCATGGACGAATCTTTGGGCGAGGCGCTCGACCGGTTGTCGGAGCATACCTGCCTTATTGAGGTCATGGACGAGGGCCTTCATTTTGCAGACAGTCCTGAACTTTTTATGAGTTATTCTGCACATTTCACCATCCATGCCCCGTTCCATGGCATGAATATCGCCAGCGTTTTTGAGCCCATCCGGTCGGCAAGCGTCCGGGTGATGACCGATTGTTTTGCAGTTGCCGCAGAGATCAATGCCCCGGTTGTGCTCCACCCGGGCTATTATGCATGGGAAAGTGAACGGGAGCAGGCTCTTTACCAGTTCAAAAAATCGCTTGGAGAACTCAAAGATGCTGCACGCGAACTCTCGATCACGTTCTCGTTTGAAAACATGGGGGGATTGAATTATTTTAACCTCCGACTCCCGGACGACCTTGCAATTATTGATGGTGCCGGGTTCACGCTCGATGTCGGGCATGCACATGTAAACCGGTGCCTTGAGGATTTTCTTGCTGCACCCTTCAGCCATATGCACCTTCACGATAATGACGGGCGGTCCGATACCCACAGCCCTGTCGGGGAAGGCAGGATCGATTTTTGCCCGGTAATTTCCGCGATGAAAAGACAGAATGCGAGCGCGGTCATTGAGGTAAAATCGTTTGAAGGGGCCATAGAGAGTAAAAAGATTCTTGAGCGGTTGTGAAGTTTTACCCCCCCCAACCTGTCGTGCCGGATTTTTCCAAATCCCGGTTCTGCGCAGGGTATATATGTCCTGATGAAAAACCAGAACCTGATCTCCCATGATCGATAAGCGTATTGCCATTATCCCGATTGTGATCATTGCCGGTCTTGGCATAATCCTTGTTGCAAACGTATTCCTTGAGACGGTTGCAACCGGTATCGTGTCTACAAGACCCACCGTGACAACAACCGGAACTGCTGTTCCTGTAACCCCGGCTGTTTTGGCAAACGGGAATGTTGCCCTGCCGGCACCGGATCACAAAACCGCAAAAACGCTGGATGCAGTTCTTGAGAACCGGCGTTCGGTACGGCAATACAAGGACGCTGCACTGACAATTCCGCAGGTCTCAAAAATCCTCTGGGCCGGGCAGGGAATTACCAATACAACATCCGGGAAGCGGACTGCTCCCTCGGCAATGGCTACGTATCCCCTGACCCTGTACCTTGCGGCGCAGAACATAACCGGACTTACACAGGGAGTATATGCGTATGAGCCGACCGGCCACTCACTTGTTATGTACAAAGACAAGACCGGAATGGCACAACTTTTACAGGCACAGGGCCAGCCGTCCGCTCTCACGGCACCGGCAACAATTTTTCTTGTCGCAAATTACTCGCCGTTTGAGAAATTCGGGAATGAAGTGGCACTAGAGAGCACGAGCTTTGAATCCGGCCATGTCGCCCAGAATATTCTCCTGATGGCAACCGAACTGGACCTTTCAGGAGTTCCCATGACCGGTTACAATGCGACAACCGTTGAAAACGCTCTTGCGCTTGACAAGAACCACCATGCGATCTATACCGTCGCAATCGGTGTGGCGCAATAATTTATCTTTCTTTTTCCCCCACAGACCCGTCCGGTGACAGAATTATTTTACTGTATTCCGGCCCGGTTTTGCCCCGGCTTTTATACTGGTATATTTCACCGGTCAATTTCCAATGAGGGTATTGCCGGGGGTCAGCAGGGGAATTTTTATGCAGGCTGCCGCTGTCCCCTCAAACGATGTGCCGGTATTTGTGTCATTTGAACAGCCGGGTACAGGCGCAGCGCTCTTAATGTCCCTCCCCTCAGGAACCGGGTTGCCATGGGGTGCAGCGCTGTTTTTGCCGGGGCAGGATTTTTCAGCCGTGAACATATTTTACAAAACTATCGGAAACATTTTTCATCAATGTCTGGTAAACTTTACAGGATATCCGGAAAAAGTTCCTATATACTTGAGGAAAATTAAATGTTTGAAATGATTCATATTCAGGTAAAACCGGGTAACCGGGACATTACCTCTGACAAAAAGCCCTCCCAGTCGGGCGCAATAAAACCAGTTTCAACCCGCAGCTCCGGCACAGTATACGGGACTCTCCTGTTTCTTATCCTGACCACAGCATTTCTCGTGCTGCCGGTCAGTGGTTACACGACAACCGAATCGATCACCTCGGCAGGTAAAGTGTATGTCTCCGGTTATACGATTGACCCGGCTGTACTTTTTACCGGGGATAAAGCGACAGTGACATTTTCAGTTACAAACGGCAACACTGTTAATTCCACAACAGACCAGGGTGTCATGTTGAACCACGCGACGTTTGGCGACAACGACATCCGTCTTGTCAGCGGGACTTATGACTCATCGTCCAATGTCGGCCCGCTCCAGACCCGGACCTACGTGTTCGATGTTATGACAAACGCTCTGGACGGCACGTATTACCCGACATTTTCCGTTGATTTCCGGGATGCCGGCAGCCTGTATTACCGGACCCCGGTAAAAGTGGATAACACCCCACTCATGATGAGCGTGGTAAGCAAACCGGACGCTTTTACCGAAAGTAAAAAGGAAGCAATCATTGTCCAGATAGCAAACCCCCGGCAGAACACTGTGAAAAATGTCGTCCTTGAAGTTACCGGTAATGGAACCACAATAACCCCGGCGACACAGTACATTGGCAGCCTTGCCGCTAATTCCGCCATAAATACATCAATTTCTGTTACTCCGGATATTGAGACCGACCTTTCCATGACGGTGAAGTACGATAACGGTGACAACCATCACAGCATTTCCCTGACCATGCCGATACAATTCGGGACCGACAAGAAACAGGCCAGTCCTGAAATAAGCAATATCCTGGTCAAAAATGAGGGGGGCATCTATCACGTAACCGGTGACGTAACAAATGCCGGCCTCACCACCGCAAACGGCGTCACGGTCGCGGCTCTACCTCCGGCAGTCCCGGAAGATCCCTACAAAACATACGTGATTGGTGCCTTGAAGCCGGATGATTTTGGCAGTTTTGAAGTGACTTTCACCGCGTCAAACACGACAACACAGGTTCCAATCCTTGTTGCGTACAAGGATTCGGACGGAAATATCATTGCGTCAAAGTATACTGTCAATATCGGTTCGGCGTTAGATGATCGGGCAAGGGATCAGGGCAACCCGCTCCTCATCCCTGAGATCATTCTCGTCCTCATCATTGGTGCCGGCGGCTGGTACTACTACACCAGAAAGATCAAAAAGCAGTGAGGAGCCGGGCGATGGTACCGGTAATCCAGTTTAAGGACGTAATGAAAGTCTACCCGCTCAAAGCCGGGGATGTGACCGCACTCGATCACATCTCCTTTGAAGTGGAACACGGGGAGTTCATCTCGATTATGGGACCGTCGGGTTCGGGCAAGTCCACGCTTTTAAACCTGATGGGCTGCCTCGACACACCGACAGGTGGGGATATTTTTATTTCCGGGATCGGCGTCCGCGACATGAGCGACATCGAGCTTACGAACCTGCGGCGTGACCGGATCGGGTTCATCTTCCAGTACTTCAACCTCTTTCCGCTCTTAAACATCATCGAGAATGTCAGTTTCCCGCAGATGCTCAAATCGCAGAAACAGGTGGACGAACAAAAAGCAGTCGAGGTACTCCGTGCCGTGCAGCTTGACGAGAAACTCTATACCCATACCCCGCTTGAACTATCAGGAGGCCAGCAGCAGCGGGTAGCTGTCGCCCGGGCGCTCATCAACGATCCTGACATCCTGCTCTGCGATGAACCGACGGGAAACCTCGATTCAAAGACCGGGGCAAGTATCATGGAGCTCATGACCGACCTGCACAAAAAAGGTTCGACAATCATTATCGTCACCCATGACCCCAACGTCGCGGAATACACGGATCGCACGATCCGGATCGTTGACGGGAGGATTGCAGAATGAGTTCGATCTTCTGGGAGATCTCAAAAAGGAATATCCGGATCCATTTGCTCCGGTCGACCCTCGCGATGCTTGGGATCATTATCGGTGTCGTGGCTATTGCGTCGATGGGAATTCTTGGGAACAGCATGGTACAGGTCGTCTCTGCAAGTCTCTCCTCGGTCGGGGACAGCGTGATCGTCACCCCGTATGCCGGTGGAGGCGGAGGGTTTGGCGGGCCTGGTGGCGGAGCCTCCTCGGCGAACATGTATCTCACCAACCAGAACTACCAGCAGATCAAGCGTGCGGTCGCGCCGAACGTGGCGATTCCCGTCATGTCGACATCGGCGCACATGAAAGTGGGGGTGGGCAGCGACGATATCGTGGCGATGGTGTACGGCCTCCCACCGGACGATACGAAAAAAATGCTCACGGAACTTGAATCCGGCGATTACAGCAACGGGAACTCCGGCTGCCTTGTCGGGTCGACCTTTGCAAAGGACCACAATATCAAGGTCGGGTCGAGGATCACCATCGGCAGGGACGGCGAGTATGGTTCGCTCCGGGTGACTGGCATCGTCAAGGAACGGGGGATGAGTTTCGATATCAGTACCGACAATGCCCTTGTGGTGACCAAGGACTGGTTCAAAAACGCCTTCCAGACAAGTGACGACGAGCTTAACGAAGTAGTCGTGAAGGTCACAAGCGGCGATACTGCCAGCGTAAAGACCACCATTGAAAAGCAGCTCAACCGGAACACCAAGGACAAGACGGTGTCCGTGATAGACAGCAAGGCAACGCTTGCTTCCATCTACGAAACGTTTGGCACGGTTACGACATTTGTCACGGCAATCGGCGGGATTTCAATGATTGTTGCCGGGGTTTCAATCTTTAACATCATGATGATGTCCGTGAACGAACGGATAAAAGAGATAGGGATCATGCGGAGTATCGGCACCCAGAAAAAAGAGGTGATGAGCATGTTCATCTTCGAAGCGTCGATCATCGGGGTCGTTGGAAGCGTGATCGGCGGGATCCTGAGTCTTCTTAGCGGGTACGCGATAAGCGCCCTGATGTTTCAGACTACCGAGTACCTCTTCACGATTCCGAGTATGATGTCGGTTGTGGAAGGAGTCGGTTTCGGGATTATTATCTGTGTCCTCTGCGGGCTGTATCCGGCATGGCAGGCAGCGAATCTTAACCCGATTGATGCGTTACGGCACGAGTGAGCGAAAATATCAGAATCTTTTTTATTGGAAATTTCCCGGTTATTCCGGTTTTCTTCCCCACACAAAATATGCGGTATACCCGGAAGTAAACGTGCCGTTCCCGGCACGCTCTGCAAGATCCTTTCGGATCGCGGCAGTCTCGTTTTCGCTCGAAATTCCTGCATGTGTCACCCGTTCGAGCATTGCCGGGATATCGAACAGTTTTTCCGCAACCGTAAGATCGGTGAGCGTGAGCGTCTTTTTCTCCACGCAAATCTCCGTGAGCCCGGCGTCTCTGAAGATCCCGGCAAGATCCTTTCCGATCCGGCCCGATGCAAAACTGTCGCTCCAGAACCGGGCGATCCCGACCGATGCCGTCATATCGTTAAGGCTGATTGAGAGTGTGTCCCAGTCGTTGTCAAACGCGACAAGTATTCCGCCGGGCCGGATCACCCGGACCAGTTCCCGGATTACCTGTGCCGGGTCGTGGATATGCTGGAGCACCCGGTCGATCCGGCAGGCGGAGAATGTTCCGCTTCCAAAGGGTATGTGCAAAAGATCGCCACGGACAAGGCTGCACCGATCCCGTAACGGAAGTGTCCGTCCCGCAGCGGTTGCAAGGAGCGAGGCGCTCGCATCAAGGCCGACAACCCGGCTTTTTGCGGGCAGGATCCCGGCGAGAGTACAGAGATCGCTTCCCGCACCGCAGCCGGCATCAAGCACGAGATCCGGATCCGTGCCGGCAATAATCCGGAAACTTTCTTCTTTTACCTCACGGTAAAACGGGATGTCAGATATCATATCGAGGCATTTTGTATGGGCAGTGGTGTCCCCGGACCGGTCAACATCGCGGAAACTTGTGGCGAGGTAGGGTGCGGGGGAAGGTTCCTTGCCGGTCATGGTGGATCTTTGGTATCTTTTGTTTGGGCGGCAAAGGATGAAGAGATTGCTGCGATGGCCCTCATGGGGGGGTCACACATACCAAAAATGATCCTTACTTCCGGGTGCAGTAAGGACTAATCTGTCGAAAAAAATATGCGGGAAAAGGAACCTGCATCGCTGTTTTGCAAAAAGGGATCATGTGACCCCCTAACCCCCTGCTTCTTTTCCGGCCGAAATTTTTGTATCGGAGAGAGTTTTACAGGAGAAAACCTGGGCAGGATCCTGTGTCCTGGATACAAATGGGCCTGTGGGGGGTCAGGAAGGGTGAAAGTGTATAACCGGGTGATGGCCCCCATCCAAAAAAAGATTAGTTCCCTCTGGAACACTCATTGATCTTTGTCAGGACTACCGTCCCGTTCAGGCTGACAATGGTAACATTATCTCCCGCTGCTGATGAGTCGACCTTCGCACCGTTTGGGACTTCTATCATGTGCATCTCGTTTGAATCGTACGCTGCAAGGAACTGGACGCCGGACTGGTCGAAGATCCTGCAAATCCCGCCCGGTCCACAGTCAACGATCGAACCGTACGGCATTTCGTTGTTCTGCGTCGATGTCCCGGGGGGGACTACCCTGAGTTCCCCGGCAAGAAGGACCGGCTGGAGGCTCTCGTTTACCTGAAGTGGTGGAAGGGCGAGAGCCGACCAGTTGATCTCATTTTTAGTGCAGGACGCCGTGGAGGGTGGCGTGATTACATCCGCATAACTGTTGGCGTTTGCCTGGAGATTATCGTCCCCTGTGGATACACTGACAAAATACCTGCCCGTGTTGAGCCGGGATGTGTCAACTGTGCCGGAATAACGGTTGGTCCCACCAGTTCCCACCGTAACGACAGCGGATCCTTCCGCGATTTCATGGGAGTAATCGTAATTCTTTGGCGTGGGGTGAGTGTTGACTGTAGTGACGTCTATTCCGAGCGGCGTCCCGGCTGGCAGGCTGGTATTCCCTGAGACTGTCATGGTTCCCGGTGGTTTCGGGGAGATCGGCTCAATGTCGATCCAGGCATCCACACCGTTGAGGAAGGTGACGGTGCACGAGTTGTTCGTACCGGGGGAATCGATGGCCTGGCTGAGGAAATCCTGCTGTGTTGAGGGATAGTACTGCTTATCGTTGACCTCCTTGAGGATCTTGTCCGGGACTGATGAGGATCCAACGATCTGTCCGGAAGCCGGGTCGTAATTTACCGCGAAATGGTCGGGAGGATCCGGGTACTGGGCAACGATAATAGAACTAAACGTGCGGGAAAGTGCTGCGGTCGTACCGGCATCGAGTGTGAACGAAAATGTCCCGTCCGGTTTTACCGGTACACGCATAGTGGAAACGCTGCGGTTGAGCAGCCAGACCTGTACGGTCGTCATCGTTCGGTCTGGGGCTGTGCCGGTGATCGTGAATGGTTCGCCCCGCAGGACGTTTAAGGCCCTGTGATCCGTAAATTGCCCCTCGTTGATTGACGGGGTTGCGACTGCTTCCCATGTCTGTGAATGGGATGTGTCTGCTGCCGTCAGCGTCGCTGAGATGGTTGGTGTTACAGTTGCCTGCGTTTGGTCTGTAACTACTTCCGGCGTTTGGGAAGAGGATGAATTTGCTGCTGACAGGGTGGGTGTTGCATTTGTCTGCGGCTGGTAGTTTGTGATGCAGCCTGCGGATAGTACAAGGAGTGCGGCAAGCAGCAGGAAGATGCAGCTGCGGTTTATGGGTTTAATCGTTCTCATCAGTCCCGACCCGTGAGTGAAACCGGGGTCAGGCAACTGTTGGTTCAGGATGTAATAACTGTTATGAGCCAATCCTTTACCAATCGCCAACCCTTGCTGCCAGATATATTCAGGGCAGTGCCGCATATGCGGGTGTGCCCGGTAGTTATTTCTGTATCCCGCCCGGTTACCCGCCGGTAAAAATACCTGTTTTTGGGGCATCGCGCCATAATTTAAGCCTGTTTCTCAATAAAATCCGTGGATATCGTTTTTCCGGGAACGGCCCATAGTGCCCTTTCCGTGGCCGATCCGGGCACCGGATGACCAAATTATCGTGTCATTTTTCGCGGCCAAAGGGAGCCCGCTATTGTGCAGGTTTGAGTGGCCTTTAAATCGGGTATTTTTCAAAAATACGCTCATATATTAAAATTTTCTATGGGCGTGGACATCGGTTCCTGTGGAAGTTGGATCTGTAATCTGGAAGAGGGGAAACCGGGGCTGAATTTGGGCCGGATTGGTGTGAAAAAGATAGGGTTCTTTGTGGGTATGGAGATACGAGAGAGCCCACCCCCTTCGGGGGTCGCTCGGCCGCCTCGTCGGGGCCTCGCTGGGCAAGTGACTGTTTTGAGTTAAACGTTCTGGACCGCCGCGGGGGCGCCCCGTCGGGGGCGGCGGCAGGCATCGTTTTTCAAATAAAAATTAGAAAAATGGGTTTTATCGATCCGGCATAATAATTTTCACGGCTACTTCACTTGTGATGTCAACAAGTATATCCCGGATCATTTTTTGTGTTTCACCGCGAACTTTCGTTAATATCAGTTTGATTTTGTAGGCTGCCGTTTTAGCATTCGGCGTTTGGTTAACGATTTCATCAACCGATTTTTTGAATTCTTCTTTTTCTGAAGATTTTAATTCATCTAACAAATCAATAATATTTTTTGCTGCTCGAATTTGCATTTCTGTCCAAGGATATGGTTTACCACAATTATGACAATAGTGTGGGATTGTGTAATCGTTCACGTATAAGATCTCGTGATAGAGATTAATCCCTTGAATCGGGAAGTTACAAAATTCGCAACGCAATTGTGTGGGTTCACCACATTTTGGACAAAATTTTTTCAAATATTCAGGTTCAGTTAAGGCGCTGGCAGTGATTAAGTGTCCATTCTTCCAAATTTAAGCTACATCATACCCATTACAGGCATACATTCGCTAGACTCCAAAAAAATAAAAAAATTTACATCTTTATCTGCGCCAGTGCATCGTATGCCATCTTCCGGTACACCGCCGGGTCAAGCGTGGGGTACTGCTCTTTTGCTTTCACAATATCCGGACTCGTGCCGTTTTTGAGTGCATCGAGCCGGTTGAGCATCCGGTCAGCGGTGTCAAGTACCCATAGTTTCTGGGTGTCCTTATCAACGGTCGTAATCGACTCGACCCGGACCGATACAAGGTACGAACCGTCCGGTTTCTGGTAGAGGTTTGGTTTCCCGATGACCGCGACAAATGCGGGAGTCTCGATTTTCGCAAGCTGCTGCATCGCCTCTGGCTGGTAACTTCCCGCCATCACAAAGAAGGTCCCGGTCGGGTCCACCACCCGGCCCCGGTAAAAGACGTTCTGCTCGCCCTGCCGGGTCTTCTCGGTCAGCGTGCCGACAAGGAAGATCCGGTTGCTGCGCTCACCGGTGGGAAGGAGGACAAAGGTCGGGCTCTTCTCGTCTTCGCCATCCTTAAACTGGTACCGGCACTCGCGGAGTTCAGCGGCAAAAACCCGGCGTGCCGGCTCGCGTTCGAAACTGCCGTCGCGCCTGTTGCCCATATCCTGCGGGTTTGCGCTCATGACGCACCTCCGGTATTGCTCATGGATTCTCCGGCACGGTTCAGGAGTTTCGCGTGTTCGCCTGAATCAAATTTCTGCAGCTCGCAGGAATTGACCAGCAGCCGGTTGTCGATCTCGCGGCCCTTGCAGACCACGTACCGGCCGAGCACCCGGTCCCGCATCTGCAAAAAGACCTCGTCCATCCCAAGCGGGTTGTTCTCCGCGATCTCCTTTGCCTGGTCAAGCGTCATCCCGGTCAGGGCTTCGACAACGTCGCGCTTCAAAAGAAGGTTGTGCGTCTTTTCGCCATCGTCAAGCCAGCCCTTGATCCGCAGATCGTAGACAAAATTGGGCTGGATTTCGTGGATCGGGCAGTAGTTCTGCCGGGACAGGGCACGGTTGCAGCCCTCCACCGGGCAGCGCTTGATGATCCCGGAACCGGGCGCGATATGCACGATAGCGCCACGGACTTCCCCGTCGCCGCCGGTTACCGTTGCAATATCCCCTTCTTCCGGCATTATCGTCGCGCCCGTGATATTGAGCGAGAGCCGTTCGTTAAATTCGTCAACCTGCGCATAGAAAATAGAGTAGACCGACCCGACGGCAAGCTTCTGTTTGCCCTGCTCTTTCCAGATCACAAACTTGACCGTGCCGGTCTCGTCGCCAATGATACCGGACTGGAGCATCCTGTCGTGTGTGACCTCCCACTCTTGTATCACTTTTGCCCGCACGCTCCCGATACCGGGCCGGAGGTCTTTTACCGGCACCGGCGCCGGGATGAGCGCATCGGTCTTTTCCAGTTCTTTTATTGTCGTCCCGGAATGGATCTTGAGGTTCGGGATTCCTTTGTATTCGTCCACGACGGCCGATTCAATATGGTACCATGCGCCCTCTTTCATCAGCGGCGCATTGGCCTTTGCCCAGACAACAAACCGGATCCCGCCCGATTCATCGGCAATGATCCCGCTCTGGGCAATGGATGGTGACATGGAACCGGCAAGGGACACGACCTTCCCGTCAAATGTCAGCCATTCCCCGGGTTGCGCCTGTGCAAGAGATTTTTCACTCGTTGCTCCGCCGCTGCCGCCAGCCCCGCCGTTTGCTCCCCCTGCCGGTGCAGCGGGGGGAATATTGAATTCCCGTGCCAGTTCATTTGAAACGCTGCGTTCCGCCTCGACGGGCTGGACGCCGAATTCCTCAACAAGCCGGCGCAGTTTGCTTTCAACCTTCTGCCGGTCGATCTCTTTTCCGCTTTTTCCATACTTTCGGGAGATTCTGTCTATCGCATCGGAATAATCCATTCTTACATCTCCAAGGGTACTTCAGATCACACAACTGGTATATAGCAGGTACCGTGCGCTGCGAAAGTAATCAGGTTTATGCATTTGTTGCCGCTATGGGTGACACTAAAGTAGCACTATGGTGAGATTTAAGTCCCCAAACGGGAACTAAGTGTAGTATGGCTGAATTAACTGCAGACTCAACGATCTATGATCTTCTCCAGGCAAAGCCCGACTCGACCGAAGCCCTCTTTAAGTTCGGTATGGGATGTGTCGGCTGCGCAATCGCCCGCGGCGAGACCATCCGCGAAGCAGCGGAAGCACACGGCATTCCTCTCCCTGAGCTCTTAAAGGCCCTCGGGATCAAGGAATAAATTTTTTACACGTATTCTCTCTTTTGTAAAAAGTAACCCGGTTTTGTGTTTTTTATCCCCGCTGGATCCGTGGTTTAATAACCGGCGGTGTCGTAATACTCATAAAAGCGGTATTATTATGACGCATCACGGATCCGCAACACTCGTGCTTATCGCCCTGATTCTGGCCCTCATGGCCGCTCTTGCAATGCTTGGGTCACTAGAGGATTCCCGCAATGCCATTGCATCCGGCCAAAAAACCATAAATTATGCACCGGACACTCCGCTGCCCGGGCCACAGTATTACTCCGGTATTGATTTTGATACCTTAACGTCCAACGACCACCTCACGATCATCCCTCTCAAAAGTTTCCGGCAACAGGCCACCAACTTTACATGCGGCCCGGTTGCTTCCATGACCCTGCTCTCGTACTATAACATGCCGGTCCCCAATACCGATGCAGAAGAACAAAAGATTGCACGGGAAATGAACACATCAGAAACAATCGGCACCAATCCGGAACAAATTGCAGCGTGGTTCACCAGGAACGGCTGGAATGCCACATGGGGAACAAACGGGACACGCGGGATGCTCATCGATAACCTGAACGCCGGCATCCCCCCGATGGTTGAATGGATAGACTGGGGCGGCCACTGGGTGGTAGTTATCGGCTACGACACCCGTGGCACGGATAATGTCTGGGACGATGTGATTATCTTTGCCGATTCAGCGGACTGCCACGATGACCGGGTGGACGGGATCACGTATATGAACTACGGACAGTTCGATCAAATGTGGTTCGATGCCCATTACTTCCCCGAAAACATGCGGAACCGTGCCTACGTGGTCGCAGTCCCGGCCTGATGAGTGGGATTACGAGCCCGGCCGGATTTTATTTTTCCGGCTTTTTAGAGAACAGTACCAGTTCCTTAAGCGACGCTTCCGGGTAGCGTCTCAGGTAATCGGCAACCGCCGGCACATGCAGCAGCGTGCAGCGCGAGCAGTTCCAGACTTTCCCGTTTGATGAGCTCTCCGACCATTCCCCGAGTTCTTCGTCTTTGCACGGGTAGAACGGGCAGTAGCAGAAATCGCAGCGCTGGCCGGGGAAATGGCAGGGATAGTAGGCACAGTTATGCGGGGTCCATTCCACCCAGTGTTCCCCCTGGAACCGGCTGTAAATGAAAAACCCCGGTTCAATATCCGGCGATCCACTTTCATAGCGGCGCAGGGCTTCCGGCACACCCTTCATGACCGCATCCCGCACCCGCCGGCCCGGCTCCGTGATCCGCCCGGCATAACGGTGTTTTGTCGTACCTTCGCAAGCTGCAATAACGGCATCGGTGGGCGTACCGGAGACGCGGCCGGCCGCAAGCATGGCCTCGGTCTTTGCTTCGGTCGCGACCATGATCGTTTCGAGCAGCGCTGAATCTTCCATGCCCTCGCTGCTGTATACAATAATGTTAACAGTCCCGGCACCGCTCGTGCTCTCCGGTTCCTGCCGGATACCGGCGGTCACAAAGACCGTGATAAAATCGTACTGGAGCACACAGAGGTTTTTCATCGGGACTGCGGTCAACAGCCCGAAGACGTCCCTTCCCACACCGGCTGCCGAGGCAATGAGTTCGATCTCCTTTGCCGGTTCGGCATGGCTCCAGTCGGGCGGGACAGAGTGGTTGAACAGCGTGGAAACGCTCCGGATACCCCCGGAGATACCGGTGCTTGCGGCGCGGAACCCGCCACGGACAAAAAGAGTATCGGAATCAAAATAATAACGCATGCGGCAACCGACCTTTCATTCCGGTATTCGCTCACATCGGATAGTAAGATTTTGTTGCATGCCGGTGGTTGCATATCTATTGCACATCTGCGATTGCCGCCGGAGTTTGCCCTGATGAATAATGGATAGCATTGTTTGAAGCAATACTGGAGTGCAAATCCTTAATGACCCGCTCAGCCAGACATACAAATCATCCGCAGGTAACTTTGTGCGGAAAAATTTCAGGAGGGCAAACGGTCAGGTATGGCACTGTTTGGATTTACAGGCGTCCCGCTTGAAGCGCAGTCCCTTTACCGGAAGGCGCTCGATGTGAAAAACACCGGGAAAAACGAGGATGCCCTGAAGTACTTGAAAATGGCGGTTTCCATTGCGCCCCATTTCTGCAGCGCGTACAATGCAATGGGGAATTGTCTTGATGAACTGGGACGGTACAATGAAGCGATAAAAAAATACGAAACCGTCCTGAAACTGAACCCGGGGCACGCGGAAGCACGGTTCAAGCTGACGATGCTCCAGAAAAAGATTGAGTATAGCGGGGAAAAATTCCTTTATCGGGCGATTTCACCCATATGATGCAGCACGAAAATTTTTGCTCTTTTGCTCTTTTACCGGGCGTATCCTAAAAAAGGTGATAATCGCGCCGGGTTTTTATAGATATGATCTAAAAAACCGTGGTTTTATGCGACCGAATACCGCCGGCGGTCTTTGAGTTCCTGTTGTTTTCCCGCATTCCACCCGGAGACATCCTGCAGGTACCCGGTCACCCGGCTGATCTGGACAACATCATGGGAGCCGCACTCAGGACAAACCGGTTTGCCGCACAGGGGGCAGTACTCGATCCCGGAAATCATTTCATGCATGCAGTGGCAGTTGTCGAGCGGGCACATGATCTCCAGTTTTGTCTCACCGCAGTTCGGGCACGGGATCTGGTCAACGATGAGGTGGCAGGTATGGCACTTGTATTTCCGCTCGGATTCCGGAATATCTTCAAGTTTCTTGTATTTTTCTGCAATTTTCCGCTGCTCTGCGCTCCAATCCATACTACTACATGGCGAAAGTGGCTAATAAATTTTTAGAACATGCCCCGAAGGTAATATTGCATTCGTGATACGCCGCAACGCGTTCCTGTAAACAGGGTTTGTAAAAATGAATGGATTCAGGCTTTTTTTTGCCTGCGGATATGTGCAAATGCTTTTGCTGCTGCCGCCGGGTCCGTGGCTTCATAAATCGACCGGCCGACAATAATGCCGTCAACAAGCGAGGCTACCGCGTCCGCATCGCCTCCCTGTGTCCCGATCCCCGGGGAGAGGATCTTTTTGTTGCCGACAAATCCCCGGAGGACCCTGACCCGGTCCGGCCGGGTGGCCGGCGCGATGATCCCGTCAGCGCCCGCGATAACTGCATTCGCTGCAATCTGCTCGGCTACTCCTCCCTGGAAAAATTCCTTTCCTCCCGGGTGGCTCATCTCTGCGACAACATAACACTCTCCGTTATGAGCCTTTGCGGAGGCTACGCAGGCTTTTATCGAGTCCATGCCGGTAAATCCCTGGCAGATGATCCCGGAAAAACCGGCCGAAAAGACCTGATCGCAGATAAGCTTGTTCGTGTTCGGGATATCCGCGACTTTAAAATCCGCGATAAGCGGCAGGCCTTCTTTTTTGAGTTCCCCGGCTATTGAAAGGCCGGCAGAGAGTGCGAGAGGATAGCCGATCTTTATCGCGTCAAGGTGCGGGGCGCAGGCATGTGCTATGTCGAGCGCTTTTTTCTTTTCAGTTACGTCAAGCGCAAGGATCAGTTCAGGCATGGCTTAACCGCTCCCGGACTGCTGCGGCAATGACCGGGAGCGTGATGGTGGCATCGCCGTACACGGTCACGGCCTTTGCGTCTTCGGTGATCTTGCCCCACGACCGGGCCTCGTCAAGCGTCGCGCCCGAAAGACCGCCAAGGTCCGGCCGGTCCCCGGTGAGCTGGATCGCGTAGGAAAACCCGTTTGGGGTCATGAGCATGCTCTGGAGGATGAAGTTCTTTGGCACTCCTCCGCCAACGAGCATGGCGCCGGCTTTTTTTGTCGCAAAGCAGGTGTCAAGGAGCGCCGGCATATCGGCAAATGCGTCCACGGTCACCTTGTTTGTCTGCGAGAAGAGCCAGTACTGGAGGCCGACCATCGAGTCCTGCACGGCCGGACAGTAAACCGGGATCCCTTTCTGTGCGGCAGTTGCGAGGATGCCGGTCTTTAAGTGGGAACCGACATGGCGCAGGAGCCCGGAGATCGAGATTTTGCTGTTGGGTTCAAGTTCGCCGTAGACGTTCTGCATGAACTCTTCGAAGTGCTCGAAGGCTTCGGTCGGCAGGTAGACATCGTAGATCCGGTTGATCTCATCGTGCCTGAGTTCGATATCGTCGCAGAACGCGGTGCCGTGAAAATGGTGGCAGCCGATTGCCTCGATGATATCGTGCGTGAGGTTTGCGCCTGTCGAGACAAGGATATTGATGTGGCCGTCCCGGATGAGATCGGAAACGATCCCGCCCATACCGGCCGGAACCATAGCGCCGGCGAGTCCGAAGAATTTTGTCGTATCCGGATCCCGCAGCATTTTCTCGTAAATCTCTACTGCGTGATAGAGCGAGCCGCCGTTGTATGCGCCGGCTTTTCCCATCGCATTGACCAGTTCATTGACCGTCATGCCCGGTTTGACGTGCATCTGGGCGACTGGTTCATCGCATTGGTGTGTCATCGCTGTGTCTTCCCCGTATTGTGCAGTAGTATTGGTGCTTTGGCAAGATAACAGTGTTTCAAAAACCCGAACTTACCGGTAATCCGGGAGCCCGTTTTTCCCGGATCGCCGCATGAAACTGTCAAAAAAACTAAAAAATATGCGGCAGTCTTTTTACTTCAAAGAATATTTTCCCCGTGGTAAAAACCCATTTAAGACTGCCGGTTCAAATGACATGTACACATGGACCTCCCGTTCAATCTTATTGACGTGGTGCTGCATTTTGACAAGTACCTCCCTATCATTCTCGAACAGTACGGGACATGGACGTATATCATCCTCTTTCTCATAATCTTCCTTGAGACCGGCCTTGTTGTCACTCCATATCTTCCGGGCGATTCGCTCCTGTTTATTGCCGGGGCTATTGCAGCGGCAGGGATGCTCAACATCGGCGTATTGCTTGTAACGCTTGTCCTTGCGGCAATCCTTGGCGACACGCTCAATTACTGGATCGGCCACACGTTCGAGATGAAAGTCCTTCAGTGGAAATATTCGCCGGTAAAACAGGAATACCTTGACGAGACACAGAAATATTTCGAGAGATACGGCGGGTTTACGATTGTCATTGCCCGGTTCATGCCCTTTATCCGGACATTTGCCCCGTTTTTGGCAGGCGTTGGCCGGATGCGGTACTCGTGGTTTTTAGGATACAACGCCCTTGGCGGCGTGATGTGGGCCAGCCTGTTTTTACTGGTCGGGTACTTTGTCGGGAACCTCCCCATAGTAAAGGACAATTTCACGTTCATTGTCTACGCAATCATCGCAGTCTCGTTCCTTGCACTCTTCTCGATCTTTGCAGGTATTTTTGCTTCGATGAAGAAGGAAAGGGAAACAAAAAAGGAGATCTGAAACATCACATTTTTTTATTGGTAAAACGTTCGTGTAAGTTCTCATTTTTTTTAGTGAGAATTTTTTTGATATAATGAGAGAATTGCTATTTCCTCTTTAATAAGCGATGTGTTCCGCCGCCCCCGAAGGGACGCCCCCGCGGCGGATCAGTGAGAAAAACCAAAAAAATCTCCTGACCTGACAAACATCGAATAACCTCGATAAGCAGGAAATCATCCCTCAATTATTACCGGAACTTGTATCAAAAACGAGCAACTGATGTTTAACCTGAATAAATGGGATTTTATCTCAAAAGAATGAATTTCGGGCAGTATTCGACAAATGATCAATCGGACTTATGGGTGAAAATTGATTGAAGTTAATATTCAAAAATAAAAATCAAAAAATTCATAATATCTGGGTTTAACGTAGTTCTATGAATAGAATTATTTTTTTTACCGCGTGTTTGCTTGTCCTTGTTGGTTCTGCCTCTGCCTATGGCCTTTACCTGAATTGTCCTGATAGCGGTACTATCGGTCAGACAGTGAAATGTTCTATCGATAGCGATTTTCCCCCGGGGACAACGTTCGATCTTGTTTTTTCAGATTCTACAAACATGATCGACCGCCAACCCGTAACGGTTCTGCAAAATCAGGCCACACAGTATAAACTCTTCGATACACAAGGTCTCAAAAACGGTCAGTATACAATAACCCTCGAATTCAATGGTGTAACCCCCTCGATGCGATCTGATTCGGTCGGGTCACAGACTATAAGTCTTTCAGGCGTTGCATCACCGGTTACGTCTCTCACAACTTTAACGACACCGACTCCCGTCCAGACAACCGTTCTTGCGACCAGTATTGCCACAACTCAAACAACTGTGACACCCACTCCTGTCCAGACAACCGTTCTTGCGACCAGTATTGCCACAACTCAAACAACTGTGACACCCACTCCCGTCCAGACAACCGTTCTGACCACCAGTATTGCCACAACTCAAACAACTGCAGTAATTACCAGCACTCCCAACAATACACCGACACAATCGTTAAGGGATTTGATCAGAGAACAAAATGAGAAAATTGATGCCCAGAGTTCACTGATTGCGGAACAAAATAAAAAATTATCCGAACAAAACGATCTCCTCTCGCAGATTACCGGATACTTTAAAAAAATATTTGGGTGGTCATAACCACGAACTTTTTTTGTGATTTATTATTTTAAAACCACCAAAATTTTTCAAAACTTGAGATCCCTCATAAAATCAAAGCCCGATTCGGAAAATCAAAACTATTCCATGAGTTTTGGTAATACTTATTTACTTCATTTATTCCTCTTTTAGCAATTTTACCCTCTCATCGGAAACCACCCCTGCATTGGTCTTATTTACGTGCGAGAGTCTTTCCGTATCGTTAAAAAATGTGTAATCTCTTTATCGAATTATCAGATTGCAAAACCAATAACCTGCTGTCACGTATTCAACGGACTAAAACACTGATCTGCATCTGTGTTATTTTCCGGTAGACAGCGGCAGTCTCTTTATGCGTCCACCGGTCGATAACAAGCGACTGGAACGGCTGCCCGATCCGGAAACATTCTTTGTCTGACTGCGCCGAGTACTATCATCATGGGGTATCCCGATACCGACCAGTCCGATGAATCAGGATCATCCGGTTTGTCCGGTCCGCTGGCGGCGTTTTATAGCAATCTCTTTTACTGGCGCGAACAGCTCGCCCGGAGCGTCGCCCGGAATAATATCGGGGTGCGGAGCAGCGAGATTGCGCTCGCCGTATACCGGATTCTTTTCTCATTTGTTCTTCTTGCCATCGCACAGGACCGGGGTTTTATCTCCCGGGAATCTGCGAACGATGTTCTGAACGCAAAAGAGAGCGGGTGCCGGCTTATGGAGATTGTTGCGGATGCCGGCGATCTCTGGGCGGAGCCTGGGGGAGATTCAGGCTCCCAATCCCGGCACAAACAGGATTTTTGGAAAATTCCCGTGATCGATGAGCCGGTGATAAAAGCAATCGCCGCCCGGCTTGATTCCCAGGACCGGCCATATGATTTCTCACGTATCAGTCCCGAAGAAATTGCCGGCGTCTTTGACCGGTTCCTTGCCAGCACAATCCGGCGGTCTGCCGCCCACCAGGCAGTCGTTGACCCGCGGGACGCCGGATCAGGACAACAGGTTCCTGCGCCGGTTCTTCTCAATTATACGGTGGATCAGACCCTTTCCGCAGCCCGTGCCGGCCGGTCCCCGGACGAACCGCTCCCGCTACGCATTCTCGATCCGGCTTGTGGTGCCGGATCTCTTTTGATCCGGGCGTATCATGGGCTTGTCCCGCCGCAGGACGCAAAGCACACGTTTGCGGAGAAATCAGATATTCTCCGATATACCATTCATGGCCTCGACATCGATCCCCATATGGTCGCAGCCGCCCGGATGCTGCTTGCCTGTGCTGCGTGTGAAGGTGAAGACGCCAAAACGCTTTACGGAGAATTTTTTGCGGTGTATGGTGGTCTTGTCCGGATACTTTCGGGCACGATCCGCTGCGGGAATGCCCTTGTCGGTCCGGAAATATCCGGTGATGAATCGTGGGCGTTCTGCCCGGCACGGGAACGACACAATCTCCGGTGTTTTGACTGGCGGCAAAATTTTTGGGAGGTCCTGACGCCCGGGGGGTTTGATGCGGTGCTCTGCAATCCTCCTGAAAACCCGGTGCCTGAGCGTGAATGGCTCCAGCAGTATTTCCAGCGGCATTATTCTGTCTATGATCGTGACGTTGAGGTCTCCGCATTTTTTGTCGAGAAAGGACTATCCCTCCTACGGCCCCGGGGAGTGCTCGGGTTTGTGACCGGTGATCGCTGGCTCCATGCGAAGTCCGGCGCACCGTTACGGGAACTGCTGCTCGGCTGCCAGATCGAAGAGATTGCGATTTGTGGCGATGGTGATGAAGGCTTTTGTATTTTACGGCTCACAAATGCCCCGCCATTGCACCCGTTTATTGTGCGGCAGGCCGGTTGTCCGTCTGGCATTTTGGAAGTGACAGGATTTCCGGCAGACCCGCAGGAGTTATCAGCCGGTGGCTGGACGTTCCGTGATACGAGAAAAGAACGACTTCTTGAAAAGATCTCCCGTGCCGGGACGCCTCTTGAAGAGTACGTGCTCGGGGAGATCCGTCGTGGTATTACGGTTGAACCGGAAGCAGCGCTTGTCATTGATGCAGCGCAGCACAGGCTGATGGTCCGCGAGGATCCACGATGCAGGAACCTGCTTTGCCCGTATGCCTGCGGCAAAAAAATCGGGAGATATGGTGGGGGTACTCCCGCGAACTATTGCATTTTCATCCCGCAGGGGTGGACAAACCATCACCCGGCAGCAGCCGGTCACGAATGGCGGTGGTTTAAGAAAAGGCACGCGGGTATAACACGTCACTTAAAAGGACACGTATCGCTCCTGAAAGACCGGCCATTACAGGGCGATTACTGGTGGGAGGTTGCCGGTGACCCGGATGCATGGCAGGTAAAGGAAGACCGGATAGTATTTCAGGCCGGGGTGTTCCCGCCACAGTTTACTCTTCTTTCCGGCCGGTGGATTTGCGATGACGATACAATCATCATCCCCTCCAAAAGTCCGTACCTGCTCGGGCTTCTCAACAGCCGGCTTGCCGCATTCGTATTCGCCGGTTTTGCAGAAGGATCCGGCACAGGGAATTATCAGGATGCAAAAGAAATTCCCGGCCGGTTCCCGGTTGCCATCCCGGATCCTGACGATCCGGACGACGCAGCCCGGTATGGCCGGATGGTCGCGCTTGTTACCGAAATGCTCGAACTCCAGCGACAGCAGGGGCATGCACAATCGGACCGGGAGAGACAGTCAATCTCATGTGAGATTGATTCGATTGACAAGCAGATCGATTCACTGGTGTACGGGATCTATGGGTTTTCTGTGGAGGAGATTGCCGTCGTAGAATCTTTAATCTCTTCCACAAAATCCCCCTCTTTTGGAAAATGACCAAAACCGCCCTTTCTGTGGCAGTTGTTGCGGCACACGGCCATTTGCATGCCCCAAAAACCGGGGCTGCTGCAAGCCCGCTGTTTTGCAGGTTTAAGTGGGGTTTAAAATCCCCGGTTTTTAAAAATACGCCCGAAAATCCGGACTCTCCATCGGCGTGGACATAATTTCCACTCCAACCGGAAAAACAGATCGTCCGTTTGGCAAACGGGGCGTTTTACGGGGTTTTCTGAGAGTCGTTCCCCTCAGTCCCCCCGGGCACATCCCGATGTGGCCTGGTGATTTCGATCCGGTACGGAGCCTTCTTCCAGTACATCTCCCGGTAATGGGTGTTCCGGTACCCCTCTTTTGTGTTCTCCTCAATCTCTGCGGTCGTTTTTGGCAGGATATAGAACCGCCTGAATGCCCGCTCATTCTGCGTCCGCACCCAGAACTCGCGGATCACAAATGGCGGGAGGGGAAGCATCCGGAAATTTGTAATTTCATCCGGAAATTTGTTCTCAATAATGCAGTCTGTATCAAGCCCGTACCGGATTTTTTTCGCGCTAACGGCTATCATAACATTTTCACGGTACATCAGCCCGGCATATTTCAGGTCAGGATCAGCATTTTCTGCCCAGTGGTATCCCATCTGTTCTGCGCATATCTTCACGTCGTCATTCAGGCTGGCAGCCGGATATCCTTTCATGAGCCGTTACCCCGGTATCCTGCGATAAAATTCCTGCAGGAATTATGTCATAAAAAAAGAACCGGGACGTGATACGCTTTCTGTAAAACCCTGCACATCCGGTATCAGCCGGGCTTTAAGAATCGTGCGGGAACCGGGGTTTCTGTGATGCCGGCTTTGAGCTACGGATTCTTCGCAATACGGTATTTTCCCGGGGGTACCCGGATCTCAAAGCGGGCTCCCTCACCGGGAATACCGGTTTCTGTAATTTCCATACCGGTGATTTTAAGGATCTCCCGGACAAGGAACAACCCAAGACCGGTGTTCCTGCCAAAGCCGCTCTGGAAAATATTTTCTTTGTAATCGACCGGAATGCCCACACCGTTGTCCTCCCAGAGCATGACAAGACCGTCCGGATTTTTTCGGTATGACAACGTGATCCGGGTTGCTTTCATGCCATGGCGGAGGGTGTTGTCAAGAAGATTGTACAGCACTTTTTCAAACATCGGATCGGCAAATATTTCGAGACCCCTGCATTCGTTTGTTAACGTAACTGATGATGGGACCTGCGAGAGGGGCAGGACCGCATCAATACGGATCCACTGCGGTTCGCGGATGCCAAGTTCGTCGTAGGTACGGGTAGACTCGATCTGCGTACGAATCGTAGTCGTGGCAGACTCGATCTTTTTGAAAAGATCCATAAGGGCAGGGTCTGTGGATTTCATATCCGCGATCCGGAGATAGCCAAGTATTACCGAGACCTTATTGAGGACGTCATGCCGGGTAATACTGCTGAGCAGGTTGAGCCGCTGGTTTGCAAGTTTGAGTGCCTTTTCGGTTTTCTTGTGTTCGGTGATATCCACTGCAACCCCGGAAAATCCGCGGAGTTTTCCGTCATCCCCCAGCAAAGGCGCCGGACGAATTTCAAAAAGAAGTTCCCTCCCGTCGCGGTGGCGGGCCGGGACTTCAATTACAGGGAGCGATCCCTGCCGTGCAAGATCCCGCTCAAATTCCTGCTGTGTGGCGGTTTTTCCTTCTTCAGGAATATGTTCGGTAATCGAAATCCCCAGCATCTCTTCCGGGGTATACCCGAGAATTCTGGTCACCGTTGAACTGATGTACAGTAACTTTCCCTCGAGATCAATTTCCCAGATAATATTCGGTGATGTTTCCACAAGGGACCGGAATTTTTCCTCGCTTGCCTTAAGCGCATCTTCCGCAATCTTTCCCCGTGTTATGTTCCGCATGGAGATTTGTGCCCCGGTAACATCCCCGTTTTTAAACACCGGGACAACATAGGTGCTGACGTAGATCGGCACACCGTCTTTTCGTTTAATCTGCATTTCGAGATTGTCTATCCGCCGGCCTTCGCGGAGTACTCTAAACCCGGCAGGAAGATCAATGCCGCTGCCGTTCAATATGGGGACAAGCGAAAACTCCGGTGATTTTCCCAGCAGTTCCTCCGGCTCATAGCCAAGGATAGTCTTTATGGATGGGGATATATATGTCGGGCGTAATTCCTTGTCAAGTATCAGGATAATGTCGGACGACCGTTCAGCCATGCCACGGAACCGCTCTTCGCTGTCGCGCAGGGCATCAGCCGCCAGTTTCTGTTCGGTGATATCATGTGAAATTGAACCGAACCGGAAACCTTTGTCGGTTTTAATGGAAAAAATTATTTCCTGAACATAGTTCTTTTTTCCGTCAGGACGCACAGTTTCGATAATCTGTGGGTCAGTGTGGTATGGGATGCCGGTTTTGAGCGATTCATGGATTTTTTGTTCAAGGGCTGCATAATGCTCCTCCGTACGCTGTTCCGGAGGTATCATCAACGGGAGCAGATCCCACAAGGGTTTACCCATGGCATAATCTTTTTTTATTCCGGAGATACGCTCAGCGCTTGCATTCCACTCGATAACACTCCCCTCCTCGTCTATAAGGATTACGGAGTCCTGGGTTGTCTCAATGAGTGAACGCAGTCGTGCCTCCCTCTCACGGATAGTCTCTTCTGCGAGTATGCGACCGGAAATATCCGTGTACATCGCAAAGGATCCCCGGAACTGGCCGTCACTTCCTATAATGGGTGTTGCAGAAACCAGCAGCGTGACAAAAGTCCCGTTCTTCTGGACATGCCGGCATTCGAACTGCCCGCTAATCCCCTGTCTGCGCTGATCTACCTGCTGTTTTGCAATATTCATGTCATCAGGACAGACAAAGTCTAAAATGGGGTGGCCAATCATGTCGTCAGGAGTGTAACCGAGAATGTCAGATATACGGGAATTGGCAAAAGTAATATGGAATTCCTCATCCATTATGAGGACTCCTTCAAGAGAGGTTTCAATAACCCGGCGGTACCTGGCTTCATTCTCACGCAATGCCTCTTCTGCCAGCCTCTGGTCAGTGATATCTTTTACGTGAACGAGGAGGAGGTCCGGCGGGACGTATGCAGCAGTCAGATCGATTAACCGGCCCGGCCGGAAATGGGTTGAAGAGATCTCCGTGTTCCAGACAGATCTTTGAGTGAAACTGCGTCTCATCCCCTCAAGAATATCCGGCCGCTCTGCATACATGTCACTGGCTTTTTGTAAGAGATACCGGGCTGCCTGTCCTCCGCTTACGGATTCTGCGGCCTTGTTATACCCGACAAGAACAAAATCCCCGTTTTTCTCCTGCCAGGTAAAGATGGGCAGCGGGTTGTTTTCGTACTGGGCCCGGAATCTGTCCTCGCTCTGCTTCAGGATTTCTTCCGCTTTTTTCCGTGCGGAAATATCTGTATGGATCCCCACCATCCGGATGGCATTGCCCTCAGGATCCCACGCAACGACTTTACCCCGCGTGAGTACCCACTTCCATTCCCCGCTTTTTGTGCGCATCCGCAGGTCGAGGGTATATCCCCTGCCTTTGTTTTTGAGGACTTTTTGTATCTCCGTTTCGACCGTTTCCCTGTCATCAGGATGAATAAGGCTCAAAAAAGTGGAATAACCGGCGGGCATTTCACCCGGTTCATACCCGAGCATGGTCCACCAGTGCGGGCTTAAGACTACCCGGCCAGATGGAACATCCCAGTCCCAGAACCCGTCACTTGTTGCATCGAACGTAAGCCGCAGGCGCTCCTCGCTCTTTTGCCGCTCCAGTTCTGCGAGTTTCTTCTCGGTGATATCTACGGCCTGCGTAAAGAAGATATCGCGATCCCCTACCCTGATTCGCTGCCCGGTAAAATCCAGTGTCTTTGTATCTCCGGATTTTGTCTTGATCGGTATCTCTATGTTTTGAATTATGCCCTCTGTGCCAAGCACCTCAACCATACGATCACGCCAGGCGGGATTGATAAAGAGGCTGATATCCTCAGTAGTCCTGCCAATGACTTCCTGCCGGGTATAACCGGTTGTGCGTGTCCATGCATCATTGACATCAATCAGCCTGCCGCTGTTAAAATCGGTGATTGCTTCAAGACTTGGGTTAGATGTAAAAAGTTTTGAGAACTTTTCTTCTGACCGGATCCTCTCAAGTTCTGCCCTCCTCCTGCGGACTGCCTGCCGGATCTTATGGGCGAGCTCTGCAAACTGTGCAGTCGGGTCACCGCCTTTCTGGAGGTAGAAGTCTGCGCCGTTGTTGATTGCATCGATCACGACCTCTTCCCGGCCTCTTCCGGTAAAAAGGATAAAGGGAATATCTGTCTGTTGTGCACGAACCCCTTTTAAGAATTCTATCCCGTCCATGCCCGGCATCTGGTAATCGGAAATGATGGCATCGTATGACCGGACAGACCCGTTTCCAAGGATTTCCTGTGCCGATGTTGCGGTTTTTACGGAGAACTCGCCGGTCTGCTCCAGAAAGAGCTTCGCTATTTCAAGGAGGGCGGGTTCATCATCGACGTATAGGACAGAGATCATCGTTATTGACCTCAAATTATGAGATGATCAACAGAAGATTATGATGGTAGAAAAAGATTCCTTTCTATCAATTCCCGGGTAACCGGATGTTTTTACCCCTCATATCGTAGTTGTAATGATTACAGGGGTTTTGTAGAACCGGAATTCCCGGTTCCATACATCCGGTAATATCAGCGCCCGGGACTGCCCCGGCACAGGGGTTTTGCCAGGTGCCTCCGGGCGGTCGGCGGGACCTCGTACCAATCGGCTTTGAGTGCCCGGGGCACCCCCTGAACTTCCGGCTCTTTTGCATGAGCCCCGCATTTCCGGCACTTGAACCCCTTGTCTTTTCCGGCGCTTGTCATGCGCTTGCTGCATGCACTGCAAAGTGGAGCCTGAGTTCGGATATCGCGTACCGGATTAACAAGACACATCTTTTCAAGGTTGATACTCCCTTTCTTGTAGCTCCCCACCGCGATGATCTCATCGCCCGGAACAAGCGCCCTGATTATGTCCCGGAAGTTCTTTGTCGGTTCATATGCCATGCACCTGACTTCGGTTTCATCGTCACGGATCAAAAACGAAACATGCCCGCCTTCTCCGGTGACCGGCCGACCGGAAACGATCCCCTTCACACGGTACGATATCCCTTCCCGCAGCGTCCCGCATGTCCCGGAAACAAGATGTGCATCCGTTCCCTGGTTTGTGAGCCAGATCTGTTCAAGCGCCGGTTTTTCGGATACAATAAGCGATCGTGCTGCCATCACCCACGATGGGCTTTCGCCACGGATGCCAAAGAGGACCGGGTCCGGAGTGTGCGGCACGCAGACAACGACCTGGTTTGCAAAGTCTACGGTATCCCACGTGTGCGGGAACGTTGCTTCTTCTGCGGCAAAGAGGCTCTCTTTGTCGACATCCCGGGGCGTGCCCCACCGGGCGGGCTCGCGGTACGTGAGGATCTCGTAGGTGGAATCGGCAAAGACGCTTGAAACCGCAGCGGTTGCGCCAACAAGGCCACGCCGGTTCTTCCAGCCCCTGTACCGGGCGCCCGCTGCATCAAGGATACTGACGGCATCACCAATTTCACAAAAATCGGTTACTGCTTTCTGGTAGAATGCCGGGTCGAGGCGGTTTTCCGCGACGACAACACCGGGGTTTGTCTTGTCGCAGGAAAAATCTGCAAGTTCCTCAACGATGGCACACGCGAGCATAAACGCCAGGTCCGGATCGCCGTCCACGTCAAGCGCGATTGCTGCGTTCCCCCGGGTCTTGAACGTCACGTTCGGGTTGAGCCGGACAAGGCGTGCCTCCCGCACCCGCATATGTTCGCGGATCAGCCTGCGGGCAAGCACTGCGCCAAGATAGGTCGTGCACATACCCGCTGGTGAATCCGTGTCATCAATACCGATCAGCATGTCTATATATATATGTTGGAACGCTCTATCCATTTGTAACTACATGTCCCTGGAACGCCAGCTCCAACTGGTAACAAGCGTCATGATATCGGCGGGATTTGAGGTATCCGAGAAGTTTACACTCCGCCCGCGGAGTTTCGATCTCATCGCGCGCAACAACGGGACCCTGCTTGTAATAAAAGTCGTGACCCACATCGATTCGGTCAGTGAAGAAGCCGCATTCGACCTTGATGTGATCGCACAGCACCTTGGCGCCGTGCCCCTGATCATTGGCGAACGGGCACGCGAGGCCGAACTTGAGCGTGGTGCGGTCTATGTCCGATACGGTATCTACGCGATCAGTGTCGCGACGCTGTACGATTATTTTGTCGAGAAGATCCCGCCGCTCGTCTATGCATCCCCCGGGGGGTTGTATGTCAATATTAATGGCGAAGTTCTGCGGGATCTCCGCGAGAGCCGTAGTATGTCGCTTGGCGATCTCGGCCAGGTGCTTGGTGTATCCCGGCGTACCATCAGCAAGTACGAGAGCGGAATGGGTACGACGCTTGAAGTCGCGATCAGGATCGAGGAGTACTTTAATACCGGGGTGGTCGAGTCCATCGATCTCATCGTCCGCGAGCCGGCCGGCCCCGACCGTGAAACCGTCCACAAGCGGCACGACCCGGAAAGCCCTATCGAGTTTCTCGAACGGCTGGGTATACAACTCCACACGCTCCGGGGGGCACCGTTCCAGGCGCTCCTCACCTTTGATAAACACACGATACTGACCGGCTATGGCCCGGCGCAGAAAGTAGTAAAAAGGGCTGCACTTATGAGCAATCTCTCAAAGATTGCAAAGAAACACTCGATGTGCATCATCACCGATTACCATCACGAAAAAAAGATCGGGCGGACGCTTGTGATTGGTGAGGAGCGCCTCCATACAATAGAGGACGGGTTCGAGCTTCTCGACCTGCTCGGCGACTAATTTTTTAAGCAAATTTTATATAGAACCACAAACCAATTTTAGTGCTAAAAGTGGTGATAATTTAATGTCTCAACAACTTGGAGGACAACCAATTCTCATTCTCAAGGAAGGCACCAACCGGACCCGCGGGCGTGACGCCCAGGGCATGAACATCACCGCTGCAATGGCAGTTGCCAGCGCAGTCAGGACCACGCTCGGCCCCAAAGGTATGGACAAGATGCTTGTCGACACCATTGGCGATGTTGTGATCACAAACGATGGTGTCACCATTTTAAAAGAGATGGACATTGAGCACCCGGCCGCAAAGATGATGGTCGAGGTCGCAAAGACCCAGGATGACGAGGTCGGCGACGGGACCACGTCCGCTGTAGTTATCGGCGGAGAACTTTTAAAGAAGGCCGAGGGACTGCTCGAACAGGATGTCCACCCGACCGTGATCACCCACGGTTACCGCATGGCAGCCGAGAAGGCCCAGGAGTTCTTAAAGGACATCGCATTCGACGTCAAGTCCACCGACAAGACCCTCTTAAAGAATATTGCCGGGACCGCAATGACTGGCAAGAGCGCGGAGGCCTCAAAGGAGAAGCTCTGTGACCTCGTAGTGAAGGCAGTTACCATGGTCACTGATGCTGACGGCACGGTAGACATCGAGAACATCAAGGTCGAGAAGAAGAACGGCGGATCCATCGAGGACTCCGAGATCGTGGAGGGCGTCCTTGTCGACAAGGAGCGCGTCCACCCCGCTATGCCAAAGAAGGTCACAAACGCAAAGATCCTTCTCTTAAATGCAGCCGTCGAGTTCAAGAAGACCGAAGTCGATGCAGAGATCAACATCACCCACCCCGACCAGTTACAGGCATTCCTCGATGAAGAGGAACGCATGGTAAAGGGCATCGTCGACAAGATCGTCGGAAGCGGCGCAAACGTCCTCTTCTGCCAGAAGGGTATCGACGACATCGCACAGCACTATCTTGCAAAGGCCGGCATCTTTGCCGTCCGCCGTGTCAAGAAGAGCGACATGGAGAAACTTGCCCGGGCAACCGGTGGCAGCCTAGTCTCCTCCATCGACGCGATCAGCAAGGAAGAGCTCGGCAAAGCGGGCATTGTCGAGGAGCGCAAGGTCTCCGGCGAAGAGATGACCTTTGTCGAGCAGTGCAAGAACCCGAAGGCAGTCTCGATTATCGTCAAGGGCGGCACCGAACATGTCGTCGACGAGCTTGAGCGTGCCATCCACGACGCACTCCGCGTTGTCGGTGTTGTTGTCGAGGACAAGAAGGTTGTCGCAGGCGGCGGCGCACCCGAGACCGAGCTCTCGCTCCGGCTCCGCGAGTACGCGGCAACTGTCGGCGGCAAGGAGCAGCTGGCCATTGAAGCCTTCGC
>Ga0209099_1000462_pt1 | contig 48377 bp, 49 predicted proteins | sample AD_JPNHW2_MetaG_FD_184430 | JGI IMG/M metagenome (GOLD analysis project Ga0209099, IMG submission 184430) | Active sludge microbial communities of municipal wastewater-treating anaerobic digesters from Japan - AD_JPNHW2_MetaG (SPAdes) (version 2) | ecosystem: Engineered > Bioreactor > Anaerobic...
CCTTCGTATAATCTTTTCCGGAAAAAGAACCTCCACCAATTGTCATTTCCGGACCATAATTATCAACAATTAATTTTCTTCCCGAAAGTCCGGTGTCGGCGTCAAATCCCCCTTGATTCCATTCCCCTGCTGGATTAATGAGATATTCATCAGCCAAGATAATATTTTTCACAAGTTTCAAAAGATCTTCATTTTTTGTTTTTTGAAAACTAGCGACCACCGTAATTGGTCTGCCATCTTCTATCGTTACTTGTGTTTTTCCGTCATAAGGATAAATCTCAAATATCTTTTGACACAATTCTCGCGCCAAATTATATTCCAAGGGCATATGCGTATTTGTTTCATTCGTAGCATAACCCTTCATAATACCCTGATCGCCCGCTCCACCCACATCCACGCCCCTAGCGATTTCAGGGCTTTGTGAAACTATATTAACAATAACTTTATAATTTTCCCCTACAATATTTTTAACAACGGCTTCAATATTTAACTTAGATTTTGAAGTCACCTCTCCATTTATAATTATTAGATTATGCCCGCCCATAACCTCTATAGCCACACGACTATTTTTATCATTTTCCAAATATGCATCCAGAATACTATCGGCAATAAAGTCGCACATTTTATCTGGATGTTTTGGACTCACAAATTCTGCTGTTTTTTTCATATTTTTTATTTATTAAACGACAAAAAAACTCTTTCCCAATAAAAGAAAGAGTCGACCAATTATCTTTCCCCGATTAGGGCTGGATTTAGCACCTACTCATTTCTGAGGGTTGCTGATGGGTCTTGGAGCCAGTGCTCTCGCCATTCTCTTGATGATTTACGTATTCAATTGTATTTATACTATATCACAATACTTCTGCATTTTCAATATCAAAATAAAATTAAATTCATAAATACAAATAATATAATCAAAAAAACACCCACTCTTAAGAGTGGGTGTTTTAAAATTACAATTATTTTTTCTTAGGAAAAAACTCTCTTTTTATAGCCACGATTCTCCTTAATGTAAGAACGCACGAAAAGATTAAGTCTTTTCAAATAATCACTGTACAAAACCTTGAGAGGTTCACGATAAAGACATTGTTCATTCCATTTCTTGATTATTTTTTTATTTATCTTTCTATCAACATAAATTAGTTTGCAATCATGACACACAAAAACCACAAGTTCTAATCGATACACTCTATCTCTGAATATTGGATTGAGCGTTGAAGCTCTTTGATAACACGCTGGGCAAGCAGCCATAATCGGCTCCCCACCACTAAGAACCTGCAATCTGGCTTCTTCTTTCCTTATTTCCTCATTCCTTTTCTTATTCTTTTTTAATTCCTCCGGCAAATACTTTACACGCATTCCATAATCAACTCCCATAGCTTCGCCAACAAAATTTATAAAACCAACGATAACAGCATTAGAAATTATCTGCAAAATTGGCTTGTCAATTTTAACATTATTATCAGTTATAATATGTTTAATTTCAGGAATCACCTTTTTATAATAATCACCGGCGCAACTCGCCAAAAGATTCAATAGGTCTGCCCTTGTCCTTACAATAGCCATTTTCCCTCCTTATTTAATTTACAAAAAACTATCAGCAGTTTTAAAGCTGCTGATAATATACCATTTGCGCGTCAAGAAGTCAAAATATAAATTTCCTTCTTTCTATTAAGTAATAGATACTTCTCCGGCCTTCGCAACACTTCCGGAAAGTGGCAAACTGAACCAAAATGTCGTTCCTTTATTTATTTCGCTCTTGAACCAGACTTTGCCTCCGGACGCCTCTACAATTTGTTTCACCAAATATAAACCTAAACCATTGCCATCCCTTTCTTTTTCCACAATATTTTCTCCTCTATAAAACTTTTCAAAAACCCTATACTGTTCACTTTCTGGAATTCCATAGCCATTGTCGCTGACGCTAGAAACAACTTCATTGCCAACAACTTCTATATTCACAGTGATAACGCTGTCTTTCGGAGAATATTTAATAGCATTGGTAATAAAATTCATAAAAATTTCCCGCACCAATCTCAGATCTACATTAATCATGGGGAGATTAGAGTCTACTTTTGTATCTACTTTCTGATTTTTTTCTTCAAGCCTTGCCACGACGTCCTTAATCACACCATCAAGCAGATCTCTCAAACTTGTCATCTCCGGTTTAATCATTAATCTTCCCGATTCAATTCTGGATATGTTTAATAAAGCATTAACCAACTCACCCGCTCTCTTCATAGAAACTTGTATATCTTGTATATACCCTTTTTGATTTTCATTTAATGAACCAATTTTTTCATTCAAAACGGTTTCGGCTATCCACTTTGTCGCTGAAATGGGGGTTAATAATTGATGCGTAGCCAAAGACAAAAATTCACTTTTCATTCTATCCACCTCGCTCTCCTTGGTTATATCCCTAAAAGTCATAATAGAACCAATGATTGTTCCATCAATTACTATCGGAGCAATTGTAGAAGAAAGCGGAAAACGACTTCCATCCTTTTTCAATACGTAAAGATGATCCTCCATTGTGATGTTAATAAATCCCTTCGTCAGTATAGCCTGATAAAAAGGCCTGGCCTCTTGTTTAATAGGATTACCTTTGTTATCAACCAAAAGCCAAAAATCAAGATAGGATTTTCCAACTGCATCTTTTGCTCCATATCCGGATATTTCTTCCGCTTTTCTGTTGGCAAAAATAATTATTCCATTTCCATCTATGACTATCAATCCGTCGCCAATACTAGCAATCAAAGCTTCAGCTCTGGCCATTTCTTCTATGAGCATTTCTCTTCTTTTATGCAGCATCCACAAAAAAACAGTTATAAACAAAAGAGCAAGAACTGAGACTCCAATATAAATCGCAACTCTTTTATGCACCTCTGTGGCGTAAGACGGGGAAAATTTCAATTGCCAATTCTTATCGGCCAGAGCAAGACTCTCACTTAATGACTCTTTTTGAAAATCTAAATATTTTTGCCCCATAGCATCTACTACTAAATCACCTTGGGGATTTACGATACGCTTACCAGCATTATCAAAAATTACATCAACTCCAAAAGGTATAATAAAGCTACCGGTTTGAATAAATTCATTCTTTTCGTAAATTGAAGCACTTCCTGCCACAGGAGCAACGAGATTAGACAAACGAATCACTACCACGCCCTGCCCGAGATATTCATCACCTTTAAAAATTGGAGAATAAAGTATTACTCCGGGGTATCCCTGCCCCAACATAATAGGTTCGGTAACAACTGGCAACTTGGTTGTTTTTGCCTTGGTAATCGGCAATAAACGATTAGGATATTGGTTCAAATTCATATTAACAATCTTGGCATTATCTTCATCCATCGGATAAATATAACGAATGTTATTTTGACTATCCACCCATTCAACCGTAATTGACATGGCCAATATCCCAGAAGCGGAATTCTTTACAATAGTAGAACCAAATAATTCAAATTCTTGTTCAGTCACATCTTCACTAGAAATAAAAAGCGCTCCGATGCCTTCGGCGGCCATCAAAGCGCTTTGAAATCTTCTATTTATTAAAGCTTTGGTTTCAATTATTTCATTATTATAAATATTGTGAAAAAAATTAAGCTCCAGTTTATAAACAAAAAAGTTTACAACAACAGCTATAATTAGGATCAAAAAACTTGGTATAGCGACATCTTTAAATATGCCCAATATTTTTTTCTTTTTTTCCATGTTTTTATATTTTAATTGCTAATAATTAAAAATAAAAAACGCTATATTTCCTCTTTTAATTATAATACAGCTTTTCATATTAACGCAATACCAATAAAAACAAAGAAAATAACATCTATTCAACGAATTAACGAGCCAAGATGTTTTTATTGCTTTTTTTATGAATATTTATTAAAATGTCTTTATACTTTATTCCGGCGTAGCTCAGTGGTAGAGCTGCTCGCTGTTAACGAGAAGGTCGTAGGTTCGAATCCTACCGCCGGAGCAAGCAAGAAATTCCTCATGTATTGGGGAATTTTTGTTTTTTCGACGGGGTGGTAAGAATCTAACTTCCCATATGGCCGTTTGTCCGGATGCCTTCGGGCAACACCTTCGAATCCTACCGCCGGAGCCAAGAAGGATTATCGGATAATTCTAATACCACATTAAAGGGAGAACGCAAGGTAAAACTTAGCGTTTTTTCTTTTACTGTGGGATTCTGAAGTAAATAATTCAAAAGTGTTCGTTTTTCTTCGGGTTCAGAACTTTCAAAAATTTGTTTAGCCCTACGAGCTACGGAAAGCACGACAGCAACTGTCGTTTGATACTCATAATCAGCTTTCGTATGCTCTTCTAATTCAATATTTAATAATTGAAGTTTGTCGTGATATTCTTGATGTTTCTTGTCATATATATCCTTAGTAATTCTCCATCATATTCTTTATTTGCTAACTGCTTGTTTTTATTTTATTGCTTTTGTAAACTAAAGTAAAGAAAGTTCATTGAAAACTGACGGGGAGCAATCCTTTTATTAAGGACTCCGCCCCCCGCCTCAGAGTAAAAATATTATCCATTTTTGCTTTGAGACGGGGCTGTGTCGGAGTCCCTCTAATAACAATTTTGGTTTATGATCAAAGTTAAAACAGGATGTCTTGCGCCAAAATCTGGTCAATATAGACCAGCTGGATTCAAAAGAGTTGAAATAACTCTTACGAGAGGCGAAAAAACCCCACCCTACAAGGGTGAGGCTCGAACATTTATTCTTGAAGATGCTACTAAGCATCAAAAGAACAAATAAATAGAATAACTCCCCGTCAGTTTTTAGTTAATTTTATCTCTAATTATCCTTATTATATTACTATGAAGAAAAAACTGCAACTAAAATCAATTGAGGAAAAATATAAAGAATTGGAACAATATGATAATTCGTGGGGTGATGAGTTAATGGCCAAAAAGGAAGAGAAGTACGCTCAATATATTGGCACATTCTTAATTAGGTTTAGCAATCTTGAGCATAATTTAGATATAGAAATAGCGGAACTTATAGGTGGAGATTATTCTCACGATGAGGGTTATATAATTATTAAGGACTTAAAAATGTGTGCAAAGATAGAACTTTTTTATAATCTATCATTTTTAATGGTCAATTCTGTTAGTGAGAAAAGAAAAAAACAAAATTTGAAACAATTAAGTTTAATAAGAGAACGAATGGAATATTTATCTACCATAAGAAATAAAATAGTCCACGCCAAATGGGACACATTAGACGAAAATGGATTTATACGCGTAGGCACTAAAACAAATAAAGAAAATGGCCTTATAAAATTTAGAATGCTAAAAATTACTCCAATGCTTATGAAACAAGCTATGAGGGAAATTGACATTTTAATAGAGAAAATAGATACTTTTACTGAGAATATATGGCAGTAGGAAGAAGATTTACAATTCCACTAAATTCTAACTCTTGCTTTATAGTTTTCCAATTCATTTTTCTAAACTTGTCCAATATGGGGAGCAAACAAAAAATTCCTCATGCATTAGGGAATTTTTGTTTTTTCGACGGGGTGGTAAGAATCTAACTTCCCATATGGCCGTTTGTCCGGATGCCTTCGGGCAACACCTTCGAATCCTACCGCCGGAGCCATTTAAAAAATCGCCATTAACTTTAAGGCGATTTTTTAGTATAATAAAGGCATATGGACAAAATACAAAAAAATATTATTATCAGTCTTGTTTTATTAGTTATCGTTGTATGTTTAATGATTTGTTATGTGGAGAAAAACGGAGATCGAGATTTATCGTCAGCCTCCCCTTCTCCTACGCCATCTCCTATTCAAGTTGTCTATTCTTGTAATGACAACAAAATAATTAATGCCATTTTTTACACGGGAGAAATTATAAAAGTGCAACCCGGTGAAATGCCCATCCCCACAGGAAGTGTAAAAATATCCTTGAGTGATGGAAGAGTTCTTACCCTACCTCAAACTATTTCCGCTGATGGAAGTCGCTATGCCAACGATAATGAATCTTTTATTTTCTGGAGCAAAGGCGATGGCGCATTAGTATTTGAAAATGATGAGGAAAAAAATTACACAGGATGCATTGTATCTACTATTAAAAATGAAAATGAAAAGATAACAGTTATTTCACCAAATGGTGGAGAAGTATGGACAAAAGGACAAAAAGTTACAATCACTTGGAATGCTAAAAAAGAGACAAAATTCGTAAATATAAGATTAGCAATCTTCGGAGACGAAGATAGTCAAAATTTTAACGCGGCTATTGCTTCAAATGTTCTAAATGCGGGTAGCTATGAATGGACAGTACAAGAATTATACGCAGAGGTTTGGGGAGTTAATGATCTGCCCCTATCAAATAAATATCGCATTACCATAGAAGACGCGGAACATAATAATATCCATGATAGTAGTGACGTAAACTTCACTATTAAATAATTATTTGAATTTGTAAAAAAATCACAAATACACTACAATAATTTCCATGAAAAAAATAATAATAGCTATTCACAACTATCTCAAAGATTGGAAAAATCTTTTAGTTCACGCCATTACAGGCGTAATAATTATACTAGTCGCCTTTTATCTTCCTGTGTCTATTTATGTCAGAATTGGCATTCTAATTATTGTTATACTGTTCAACATCTTTAGAAAAAAAATAAAGTTCAATAAATAAAAAAATCCCGCAATGCTTCAGCATTGCGGGATTTAATTACTCTTTGTTCTTCTGCAAATCTTCCATGATTCCCATCTTCATATTTTCCAAAAATTTTCCGACATATTCGCTTCTTTCTCTGTTAAATTCCACCTTATAGATCACCCGAAAACACACGCTAGAAAGCTGTGTCTTCAAACGATCATAAAATACGGGAACTTGAGAATATGTATCCTCACTGAGAAAAATAACGACCGGCTGAAACCGATCCATGATAAAATTCAAAAGAAAATCTTCAGAACATTTACTGGGATCAAGCACCTCCACATCGTATTCACAGAACACTTCTTTTAAAGCATTAAGGAATTCCTCAAAAATATCGCCTATTACCAGAATACCACCATTCTTTTTTTCTACTGACATCTTACTCCTCCCTTGTTTTTTTCCCTTTGATCATTTCCATGAAACGTCTTTTCATCTTGATGATAGGAAAATTACAAGAATCTACTTTCCCTCTCAAAAATCTCTTATGAGTTTGGGCAAGCAGTTTTTTGCCATCTTCCCGCATCATCAAAAAAACCAACACCTTAGCAACACGTCTCGTTTCCCTGGTAGAATCGACAGGAATACAAAAGTTACGCCTCTCCATCGTACCACCGTTGTCGAAAAACATTTCCAACAACCTTTCCGAGCTCACGTTCTTCAACGGTTCGATCTTTTTGGTCATTATTTCTCCTTATTTGAAATAATTAAATAGCTATCCTTAATTATACACATTAATTCAAAATAGTCAACTAAATATTTTTTGAATTTTAAAAACAAAAAATGTATAATATATTCTTATGAATTCTAAATTCGTTCACTTACACGTGCATTCGCATTATTCTCTTCTTGATGGTTTAGCGAAGATTGAAGATTTAGTGCCTCGCGCCAAAGAATTGGGCTTTGAAGCCCTAGCCCTAACCGACCATGGTTCCATGCACGGCATTCCAGAATTCTACAAAAAAGCCACGGCAGCCGGATTAAAACCGATTCTAGGATTAGAAGCTTATTTAGCAACCGAAAGCCGCTTTCAAAAAAGATCTCAAATTGATGCCAAACGTTATCACATTACTCTTTTAGCAAAAAATAATATCGGATATAAAAATCTATTACAAATTAACACCAAAGCTCATTTGGAGGGATTTTATTATAAGCCAAGAGTTGATAAAGATTTATTAAGAGAATACCACGAGGGTATTATCGCCCTTTCCGGTTGTTTAACCGGCGAACTTTCCAAATTAATTCTGGAAAATCGTATGGATACAGTTGAAGAAAAACTAAAAGAATATTTAGATATTTTTCACGAAGATTTTTATTTAGAACTACCCTACCATCCACAAATTCCGGAAAGCGCCAAAGTTAAAAAAGTTTTGATTGAAATTGGAAAAAAATTCAATGTGCCAGTAGTGGCTACTTATGACACGCACTATTTAAATCCAGAAGATGCGGAAGCGCATGATATTATGTTAGCCGTGCAAACTGGCAACAAAACCACCGACGAAGATCGCCTCACCCTAAAAGGCACTGACTTTTCATTATGCCCGACAGAAACCATGGAAGAATTATACGCCGACTGCCCCGAAGCATTGTCCAATTCCGTAAAAATTGCCGAATTATGTGATGTACAATTGGAATTCGGAAAAACTTTACTCCCCCATTTTGAAGTGCCCTCGGGAGAAACTCCGGAAAGCTTGTTAGAAAAACTTTGTTACGAAGGAGTAACAAAACGTTTTGGCGAAAATCCCAAACCAGAAGTTACCGACCGCTTAAAATACGAATTGGAAGTTATCAAAAAAACAGGTTTTTCTTCTTACTTTTTAATCGTGCAAGATTTTGTTAACTGGGCAAAAAACAACGGAGTTGTAGTAGGACCGGGCAGAGGAAGCGCCGCCGGCTCTTTAGTTTCTTATTTAATAAAAATCACGGATGTTGATCCTATTAAATTTGATTTATTATTTGAAAGATTTCTTAATCCAGAAAGAATTTCTATGCCTGATATTGATATGGATTTTTCCGATACCAAAAGAGATGCGGTCATCAAATATTTAAAAGGAAAATACGGCGAAGATCACGTGGCACAAATTGTAACTTTTGGAACCATGGCTGCGCGCGGAGTTATTCGCGACACCGGTAGAGCCTTAGGAATGGCTTATAGTTTTTGTGATAATATCGCCAAATTAATTCCTCCCAATAGCTCCTTAAAAGAAGCCGTAGAAGGAGTGATTGAATTAAAAGATCTTTACAATAAAGACGCGGATGTTAAACGCTTAATTGATTCCGCCAAAAAATTGGAAGGTTGCGCCAGACATGCTTCTATTCATGCCTGCGGTATTGTTATCACCAAAGAACCCTTAACCAATTACACTCCTCTACAACGCGCTCCGCAAGATGAAAATTCCATTATCACACAATATGATATGTATGCCATTGAAATGTTGGGTTTGTTAAAAATGGATTTATTGGGATTAAGGAACCTCACTACTATGCAAGATGCTTTGGAAATCATTGAAGCGGTACATCAAGTCAAAGTAGATTTATCCAGCTTACCCGACAAAGACGAAAAAGCTTTCAAATTATTACAAAATGTAGAAACCGTTGGTGTTTTTCAATTGGAATCAGGCGGCATGAGAAGATATCTTAAGGAATTAAGACCAAATGATATTGAAGACGTTATCGCTATGGTAGCTTTGTATCGTCCAGGACCAATGGAATTTATTCCTCAATATATCGCTCGAAAATCAGGCAAAGAAAAAATCATTTATCTCCACCCCAAACTAGAACCAATCATGAAAAAAACTTTCGGAGTTATGATTTATCAGGAACAGCTTATCAAGCTTGCTATTGAATTGGGTGGTTTTTCTATCGGCGAAGCTGATGTGCTCAGAAAAGCCGTAGGCAAAAAAATCAAAGAATTGATGGACCAGCAGAGAGATAAATTAATCAATGGTATGATTACCAAAAACAACGTGCCAAAAGCTTTGGCCGAAAAAATTTGGGCATCCATTGAACCATTCGCTCAATATGGATTTAACAGAAGTCACGCCGCCTGCTACGCCCGCATCGCTTATCAAACCGCTTATTTAAAATCACATTATCCGGTAGAATTTATGGCCGCCTTAATGAATAACGAGGCCACAGAAACGGAACGCGCGGCAGAATTAATCACCGAGGCCAAACATATGAAAATACACGTCTTGGCTCCAGACATCAACGAAAGTTTCAGAAAATTCAGCGTAGTACCCGGCAAAAACTCCATTCGTTTTGGTTTGCAAGCTGTTAAAAATGTCGGGGAAAATATTGTGGTGGAAATCATTCATGAACGCAAAAAAAATGGACCCTTCAAAAATATTGAGGAGTTTCTTCAAAGAATAAGCCACAAAGACTTAAATAAAAAATCTTTAGAAAGTTTAATCAAAGCCGGAGCTTTTGATACTCTATCGGAACGCGGGAATCTCTTGCAAAATCTGGAAGAATTATTACGCTTCAATCAAGATTCTAAAAAAGCAGCCGCTAACCCGCAAGTAAACCTTTTTTCCAAAGAGATGAGTTTTTCTCCTCTTCGTCTCAAACAAACGGAACCTATGCCACTGGAAGAAAAACTACAATACGAAAGAGAGCTTTTGGGTCTTTATATTTCCGACAATCCTCTAAATTATAAAAAAGAAATATTCAAAAAAGAAACTACCAGGACATTGGCGGAAATCACCCCAGCCCTTATTGATCGCATGGTAAAAGTTGGCGGCATCATCAATGAACTCAAAAAAATTATCACCAAAACGGGCAGGGCTATGATTATAGCTAAAATTGAAGATTTAACCGGTTCTATAGAAATCACCGTTTTCCCCAAAACATTAGAAAAAACTTTGGATGTTTGGCAAAAAGATAAAATTGTTATCACTAAAGGTAGGGTCAATAGAAATAACGGAGAATTAAAAATTATTTGTGAAGAAGCTCATCTAATAAAATAATTTTAAAAAAGTAACGGCTACCTACATTATATAGGTAGCCGTTTTTAGTTGCCTCTTCAAGACATGAAGAATACCGTTGCCGCTCCACGATTGGAATACGAGCTTTCGATCCAACGCGAACCGAGTTCGAGTTCCATAGTGAAGGAAAAAGTTGGCGCTCGAGACGTAGCGCCATAACCATCGGGATCATAGTAATCCCCGGCACAATCGATACCGAAATCGTCTCGATGCTGAAGAATTTCGGGATGCGTCAGAAGAATACATCCCATTTCGAACACACCAAGCCCGAATTCATCTCCGAAGGTCTCTCGAGCCAAACGAACGCTGAAGTTCTTGTAGGATCTCCCCAGCTGAACCGGCACAATCATAATGTCAAAACCCTTCTGCTGCCCGCTCAACCTTCTCATTCCGTATTCGGTGAATTCGGAACGATGGAGATACAACTTTTCTTCGATTCCCTCGCAGCGATTACAGAATTTTCCTCCTCGCTGCTTTTTCAACAGACCCAGTACTTTTTGAACCGCTTCACCGTAAGTTTTTGCGACCAACTGCCATTTCGGAATGGCAACAATTTGCATAAACTCATCGGCGAATGAAAACGATTCGTTGATAACCTCCTCTCGAGATTCATCAAAGCTTTGGACTCGCGGAAACAAAATGTGCAACATTGCCGCTTGTTCCGCCACACTCCTTCCGCCCCGACTACTCGACTGCACAAAATCCCGCACGACACGACTCTCAATAGACATTGCCATCATAGACACTCTCCTTTTTTTAAATAGTTTTAAAATCTAATACTAATATAAATATAGCATAAATATGGCTAAAAGTCAATAATAAATTGATTTTGACTTTATTTCTTCGTATAATATTCGCATGGATAAAAAAGATTCAAAAGTAGAAAAAATTAGACATTCTTTAAGCCATCTCTTAGCTATGGCAGTTTTAGAAAAATTTCCCAAAGCGCAATTGGGAGTCGGCCCAACCATTGATAATGGCTTTTATTACGATTTCCTTTTGGAAAAACCTATTGAAGAAAAAGACTTGATAGAAATAGAAAAAAAGATGAAGGAGTTAATCAAAAAAGGAATTGACTTCAAACAAAGCTTTGTTTCCTTTGATGAGGCAGAAAAACTCTTCAAAGATTTAAAACAACCGTTCAAAGTAGAATTAATCAAAGAATTGAAAGAAACCGGTTCAACTGAAGCGGGAGAAAAAACTCGTGCCAAAGCCACCGAGGCTTCTTTGTATCAATCAGAAAACTTCATTGATTTATGCGCCGGGCCTCATATCGACAATTCCAAAGAAATCCCCACTGACGCTTTCAAATTAGACCGCATTGCCGGAGCTTATTGGCGTGGAGATGAAAAGAATCAAATGCTTACCCGCATCTACGGCATAGCCTTTGAATCCAAAAAAGAATTGGAAGAATATCTAAAGATGATTGAAGAAGCTCAAAAACGCGATCATCGCAAATTGGGCGTTGATTTGGATTTATTTAGTATTCACGAAGAATACGGACCAGGCTTAGTATATTGGCATCCTAAAGGAGCCCGAATTCGCATAGCTATGGAAGATTTCTGGAGAAAAGCCCACTATAAAAATGGCTACGATATCGTCTTCACTCCACACATCGGAAAATCTACCCTCTGGGAAACCAGCGGACATTTAGGCTTTTATAAAGATAATATGTACAGCCCTATGGAAATTGATAAAGACAAATACTTTATCAAGCCCATGAACTGTCCTTTTCATATTATTATTTATAAAAACAAATTACGTTCCTATAGAGACTTGCCTTTGCGTTGGGCAGAATTAGGAACTGTTTACAGATATGAAAAAGCCGGGGTTTTACACGGATTGTTGAGAGTGCGCGGTTTTACTCAAGATGATGCTCATTTGATTTGCACCCCAGAACAAATGCCAGCCGAGATTAAAAAAGTAGTTGATTTTTCTATTTATATCCTCAAAAGTTTTGGCTTTGAAAACTTCCATCTTTATCTAGCCACTCAACCCAAAGAAAAATCCGTAGGAGACAAAACCATGTGGAACGAAGCTACGGAAGCTTTAAAGAATGCCTTGCAAGAAATGAATTTGGCGTATGATGTTGATGAAGGTGGCGGAGCTTTTTATGGCCCTAAAATTGACATTAAAATCAAAGACGCTTTAGGCAGAGAATGGCAATGTTCCACTATCCAATTTGATTTTAATATGCCTGAAAGATTCAAAATGGAGTACATTGGCGAAGATGGTAAAACTCATCAGCCCTATATGATTCATCGTGCCTTAATGGGATCCTTAGAAAGATTCTTCGGTACTATGGTAGAACATTATGCCGGCGCTTTCCCATTCTGGTTGGCTCCTGTGCAAATCAAGATTTTGCCGGTTAGTGAAAAACATTTAGATTTTGTTAAAAAATTAAAAGCGGAATTTGATGAAAATGATTTCAGAGTGGAAATTGATGAATCTAGTGATACTATCGGTAAAAGAATTAGAAATGCGGAAATGGAAAAAATACCTTATATTATCGTGGCTGGAGATAAAGAAATAGAATCAGGAAATTTAGCCATCCGCGAACGAGGCAAAAAAGATTTGGAAAATATCAGTACCGAAAAATTCATAGAAAATTGCAAAAAATTATTACCAAAAATGTAAAAGAAAACCGCTTCGACAATATGTCGAAGCGGTTTTTATTACAATTTATTTCAACCACCGTCCAGAGAGAAATACTCCCCAAATAATATCCTTTACAAGAAATTCCCAAACAAACCCCTTTAAACAGAACCACCAAATAAATTCTTTTATGAAAAGTTCCCAAATCAAGAATTTAATGGCAAACTGCCAAAAAATAACATACAACCATTCAATGATAACCAATACACATATTGCCATCAAATAACCCAGCCCAGTACCAATTCTTTGTGGCCAAGTATTTATTGCTTTGTAATGCTGCCAATATTCTGGAAAGCTTTTAAAACCACCATAATCCTTTTTCGCATGCGGGTAATAAGCAATGGTAGACATCATAAATCCTACATGATCATTTTCAAAAATAATGGACGGAGCAGGAAAAACAATCTTTGTTAACAAAGAAATTTCCTTATTATTCATTAAATAATCCCATCCTTTTTTTTGAAAAGTATAATCAACCAATTGAAAAAAATTAATTACCAAAGCCAGAACAATCATCCAAAACCAAAACTTTGCCCAACCTTTCAACTTTCCATAGAAACTCTTCATTCTCTCCTCCTTGTTTATTTTTTAAATGCTGTCTACATTCTACATAAAATATAGAAAATGTCAATCACAGTCTCGTCTCTACTAATTAACTAAAACGAGTTAAATTCAACTTCTACTTAATCTCACAATTTCTTCAAAATTATCATTTTCTGCCGCTTTTACTTTATGTAAATATCCGCATTTATCACATTTATAATGTATAACATATCCCTCACGAATCACTACCGCTCTCATCGGCTCCATCATCCCCTGACAGTCAGCTTCTCTATCTCCCGGGTTTATATCAACATGCTTAGACCACAAACACCTAGGACAATGATCGGTATAACCAATGCCCTTAACGCCTTCTCCGCAATGCTCACAAATAAAATCCTCTTTTTTTCTTTGAAATCTTTTCATTCCCAACATATCTAAAAATTTACCATAAATTGCCTTTTTTTAAAAGCCACTCTCTGCCCCCACCAATCTCAACAAATCCCACCACCCGCTTCAATTCATCCGCCAGTTGGCGGATGAATTGAAATTTTAAGCAATTTGTGCAAAAATACCAATAATGATAAAGGAGCAAGAAAAAATAATAGTAATTTTAGGACCTACTGCCTCGGGTAAATCCGATTTGGCGGTCAATTTGGCTTTAAAATATAATGGCGAAATTATTTCTGCCGACTCCAGACAAGTCTATGCGGGAATGAATATTGGCACCGGCAAAATTACCAAAAAAGAAATGCGCGGCGTTCCCCACTACCTTCTCGACATTGCCTCGCCCAAAAGACAACTCTCCGTAGCTGATTTTCAAAAACAAGCGCAAATCGCAATCAAAAAAATACTGGCTAAACACAAAACTCCGATTATTTGCGGCGGCACGGGTCTTTATATTGATGCCGTGATTGATAATCAAATATTTCCAAACATCAAACCAGATCTTCAACTCCGCAAAAAATTAGAAAAATTAACTGTCAAAGAATTATTCACAAAATTAAAAAAGCTCGACCCCAACCGCGCCAAAACCATAGACAAAAACAATCCCCGCCGCTTGATTCGCGCCCTAGAGATTGTCATAACATCCAAAAAACCAGTACCTCAAATACAAAAACATAGAAATTACGAAGTATTAAAATTGGGAGTAAAGCGAGATCAAAAACAATTGAAAGAATTGATTTGGAAAAGATTACTCCGACGCTTAAATCATGGAATGGTTAATGAGATAAAAAAACTCAAAAAATCAGGAGTGAGTTATCAACGTTTATATGATTTCGGATTAGAATATCGCTGGATCAGTTTGTATATTCACGAAAAAATCACCAAAGAAGAAATGATTCTTGAACTCTACAAAGCTATTTGCAATTTCAGTAAACGCCAAATGACATGGTTTAAACGCGATCAAGAGATTCATTGGATTAAAAATCAACAAGAGGCAGAAAAATTAATCAAAAAATTTCTAAAATAAAAAAATCCGCTCGTCACTCGCTAATCAGCGAAAACGAACGGATTTTTTAATTCTGATTATTTCCTAATATTTTCGGGGTTCTTCTCCGGTTGATCCCAATGTCTAATTACATAAGAAGGATCTTTACTTTCATCTCCCTCCGCTTTAAGAATATCGGCAAACATTTCATCTATAGCGTCAGGAACATCATTTTTCACTTTTACATCCATTTGTTCCAACACCATACCAATCATTGCACTTTCAATTTTTTCCATATCCTCCGAGTATTTTTTCTTGGCTGCGATTATTAAAGTCTCATCAATACTTCCCCCTTCTCTCATTTCTTTCTCCGCTTGCTCAAAATCTTTTATAGCTTCAGTTAATTTAACAAATTTTTCTTGTAAAGATTTGAATTTGGGATCGTTATTCAACTCTTTAGCAGCCTCCTTGATTTCTTCAATAGTAATCTCTTTATACAACTGCTCTTTTTGTTCTATTTTATTTAAATCTTCAATTCTTTCCATAATTTTATTGTTTACTCACCGACTGTTTTACTCTCTCAGAATATTCTTTGAAAAAGATATCATATTCTTGTTGAGTTTTTGCCAATTCTTCTTTCGCTTCAGCAATTAATTTTTCATCTTTATTGTCGGCAATATATTGTTTAATATGTTCCAACTTTTTTTCCAACATCATCAAATGCCCCAAATCTCCCTCATTTCTTTCTTGCTCAAATCGCTTCTCTTCTTCGCTTACAATTGGCTTGGCCGTTATGGGTATTTCTTTTACGATTTCCTCCACTTTTTTTTGAAAATCACCATTTTCGGATTTTTCTAATTCAAAAAGACCGGTACTCGCCGTAGCCCCCATGGCATGTTTATGAAATTCCTCGGTAGTCGCCGGAATTTTTCCCTCTTTTATCGGCCCCGCATGAAATTCGAGCTCCAATTCGTCTTTTGATAATTCCCGCTTTCCTCCCATTTCTTCGTTATTTAAATTCTCAATTCCCATATAAATTTTATATTTTACTCGACTATCATATTATACCACAAAATTTGTTCAAAAGCAATGAATCATTAAGATAGCTTTTTCCTTAATAACTCCTGAATCACTTTAGGATTGGCTTTACCTTTGGATAATGCCATACATTTGCCAACTAAAAATTGTAAAGCATTTTCTTTGCCATTTTTAAATTCCCCCGCTACTACAGGATTCTCTTCTATTACCTTTTGTACAAAAACTTCCAAATCTTTTTCATCAGAAACTTGCAATAGTCCCTTTTCTTTTATGATATCTCCGGCTTCACGATTGGCTTCAAACATCTCCATCAAAACCATTTTAGCAGCCGCAGAAGAAATCATATTTTTATCAACAAAATCCATTAAATGCGCGAAATTTTCCGGATCTATCTTTAATTCTCCAATTTTAATACTTTTACCCGCCATCAAACTCTGTAAATCATTCACGAAATAATTATAAGCCAATTTAATCCTCTTCTCTCTTCGTTGTCCTTCGGTTTTCTCAAAAGTATCCAATTCCGAAACCATTGATTCAAAATACTGAGCTATAGCCGGCTCAAAAGATAAAGCTTCCACTTCTTTATATTTCAAACCAAATTCCTTCATAAAACGTAAACGTTTGGCTTCTGGTAATTCCGGCAATTCGCGTCTTATTTCTTCCAAATCAAACATCTCTCCTGGAGCCATAGGTAACAAATCGGGCTCCGGAAAATACCTATAATCATGCGCCTCTTCTTTTTTACGCTGAGAAAATGTTTCACCTTTTACTTCGTCCCAACCGCGAGTTTCTTGGATAACTTTTCCGCCATCTTCAAGAACTTCCGTTTGTCTTTTAATCTCGTAATCAATAGATTGACCAACGGAGCGAAACGAATTGAGATTTTTTATTTCAACTTTTGTACCATACTTTTCCGCATTCTCCGGTGCTATAGAGATATTTACTTCACAACGCAACTCCCCTTTTTCCATATCGGCATTAGCCACCCCCAAATAACGCAAAATAGAACGCAATTCTTCCGCAAATCTCTGAGCTTCATACCCAGAAGAAATATCGGGCTCAGTTACCAATTCGGCCAAAGGTACGCCAGCGCGATTAAAATCAACAAATGTATTTTTACCATCATCAGAGTGCGCCAATTTACCAGTATCTTCCTCCAAATGCACTCTAGTAATTCTAACTTTTTTCTTTAAAGGCAATTCTCCTTCGCTTTCCAACGGCAAATCAATTTCCAAATAACCACCTTCTACAAATGGCTGATCGTATTGCGAAATCTGATATGCTTTTGGCAAATCGGGATAAAAATAATTTTTACGATCAAATTTGGAAATCTCCGCAATTTTACCATTTAAAGCCATACCAATTTTTAAAACAGATCTAATAGCGTCAAAATTAGCCACTGGCAAAGCGCCAGGATGAGCCAAGCACACCGGACAAACATTCTTATTCGGCTCCCTTTCTTCGGAATCATTTAAACAACCACAGAACATTTTAGTTCTGGTTTTTAATTCCATGTGTATTTCCAAACCGATGGTTGGCTTATATTTCATAAACGTATTTTAACATACCGGATAGCAAAATTTCAAATGATATACAACTCCAATCAAAAAACCATAAAAAGAGAACCCCGCTAATTATAGCGGGGTTTTTATTGTTACTTTTTACTTCATCTCAAAATGACGGGTAATTATTTCTTGGGTTACCTTGAAAACATCTTCTTTCGTTCCTTCGGCATTAATCCAATAATAAGGCCTCTCATCGCCATTCTGTATTTTCAAAATACCTTTGCAATAACTTCCTTTTTTCAAAAGGGGTTCTAATGTAGGAATATGGAAAAGCTCCAAAGCGGCTCGTTCAATACTCTTCAAAAACTCAATCTTTTTTTCATAGATATCTATGATCTTTCCTGATTGATTATTTCTGCGCATAGCCACATCCATGGGCGCCCAATAATAAATGACTAAATCAGGAATTAAATAAAATTTTCCCATACAAAAATTGTGCCATTTATGTAAAACATCAAAAGATAAACCACTAGCCATACTATGGATATAATTACTGACATCATACCTGTCTTGAACAATCCAAGTCCCACTTTCCAATTTCGGAATAATATTCAAAACAACATCATAAAATCTATCAGCAACAAAAATGACTTGTCTCTCCTCTTCGGTTAGTTCAACTTGATTGATCAGCTTTTCAAGAGCTCTTTTCAAAATTAAAAGAAAAGATTGCTTCAAAGGACGTCCTGGATATTTTTGCCTCTGCGCCAATGAATCCTTCTGCAACAACTTCTTAATACCATCCCTTAAATCGCAAACAAAAGAGGGATAGGGCTGTTCTTGATCGACTATTTTTCTGATTAGATATCCGAATCGCTCCTTCGTAGGCTCATGATTGAATTTGGCTGTCACTCCAACACTCTTTAGCCATTGAACCAAAAGTTTCGCCTGAGTTGTTTTTCCGGCTCCATTTAAACCTTCAATCAAAATAAATTTTCCTGCATAAATATTTTTCATTGAATCCTCCTTTTGAATTTTTAATATTCTGCAAATATACTACAAAAAAACAAATAAAAACGCAAACCGCCTTATCTCATAAGAGACAAAGCGGTTTTGAAAATAATTTAGTCTTTCACTTCAATACCCATATTCTTGGCAGTTCCTTCTATGCTGCGCATAGCAGCTTCTAGACTATTCACATTCAAGTCGGACATTTTTTTCTCAGCAATTTCTTTAATTTGAGCCTTTGTTACCTTTCCTACTTTAGCTTTATTCGGTTGTCCTGAACCTTTAGTGATACCGGCAGCTTTTCTTAATAAATCGGAAGCTGGAGGAGTTTTTAACTTAAATTCATAAGTTCTATCCTCATAGATAGTGATTTCAGCAGGAATAATACTTCCAGCCTGCGCCTTAGTCGCATCATTAAATCTGGCGCAAAACTCACCCAAGTTAATACCATGAGGCCCTAAAATAGAACCTACCGGAGGAGCAGGATTAGCTGCGCCAGCGGCAATTTGTAATTTGATTTGTGCTTTTATTTTCTTTGCCATAATAAATTAATTAAATCTTTTTAATCTGTAGAAAATCTAATTCCACGGGAGTTTCTCGACCAAAGATGGAAACGAATACTTTAACCTTTCCAGTTTCTTCATCCATCTCATCAATTTTACCTTCAAAATCTTTGAAAGGCCCATCAATGATTTTTACCACATCGCCTGTTTTCAAATCTACTTTATACTTAGGCTCTTCAATACCGGTACGTTTCATTATCTCAGAAAGTTCTTTCTCGGATAACGGTTCCGGTTTAGTAGAATCAGCTCCGATAAATCCAGTAACGCGCGGAGTGTTTCTCACCACATACCAAGAATCATCGCTCAAAATCATTTCTACCAAGACATAACCGGGATAAACTTTTTCCTCCACGGTATAACGTTTACCGCTTTTTATTTTTATCTTCTTTTCTTTCGGTACCAAGACATTAAATATTTTGTCTTGCATATCCAAAGATTCTACCCTTTGCTTCAAATAGCGAGCTACCGCATCTTCATAACCAGAGTAAGTATGAATAGCATACCATTCTTTTTGTTGTGAATCTTGTTGTTTAGTCATAATTAGATTACAAAGTTAACAAAAATATAATTGAAGACAAAATCAAAGAATCCCAACAATAAAGACACACCCAAAGACATTCCAATTACAATTAATGTATATTGAATAACCTGGCTTTTGGAGAGCCAATTAACATGTCGAAATTCCAATTTCACTTCCTTTAAAAAATTAACGATTTTACTAGTCATACGTATATTGTATTAGATTAATAATTTATTAACTAAATGTCAAGATTACGAACAGCTTTAGCGCGAGCTTGAATAAAATGACGCCTAGGCTCCACAATATCACCCATCAAAGCATCAAACATCTTATCAGCCCTTTCCGCATCATCTATTGTCACAACTTTTAGAATTCTCTTCGCCGGATCCATGGTAGTATCCCACAATTGATCCGGATTCATTTCTCCCAAACCTTTATAACGCTGAATATAAACACCCCCTTCTTTTCCGGCAGTCATCTTTTTAACCAAAACTTCTTTTTCATTATCATCATAAGCATATTGAAATTCCTTTCCCTTTTGAATACGGTATAAAGGAGGCTGAGCAATATACAAATGACCCTTGTGAATCACTTCCGGCAAAAATCGGAAAAACAAAGTCAAAAGCAAAGAACGAATATGCGCTCCATCAACATCAGCATCGGTCATTAAAATAATTTTATAATAACGAAGTTTCGAGATATCAAACTCTTCAGCCACAGCCGTACCCAAGGCAATAATCAAAGACTTTACTTCTCTATTTTCGATAATTTTGCTTAAGCGAGATTTTTCTACATTTAAAATCTTTCCTCTCAAAGGTAAGATGGCTTGGAATTGACGATTTCTTCCCTGTTTGGCAGAACCACCGGCTGAGTCTCCCTCTACAATGAATAATTCTGATTCTTCAGGATGACGAGAAGAACAATCAGTAAGTTTACCGGGCAAAGTCAAACCTTCTAAAATACCCTTTCTTAAGACAGTCTCCTTGGCGGCCTTAGCAGCTTTTCTCGCTTTAGCAGCCAGTAAGCACTTCTCAATTATTTTCTTAGCATCTTGTGGATTCTTTTCCAAAAAATCTTTCAAACCCTCACTTACCGCGGAATCAACAGCAGTACGCGCCTCAGGGTTTCCCAATTTAGCCTTAGTCTGTCCTTCAAATTGAGGTTCGGGCAATTTAACGGAAACTACCACTACTATACCTTCACGCACATCATCACCGGTCAAACCCTCGTCATTTTCTTTTAAATATTCTTCCTTGCGAGCATAATCATTTAAAACTCTAGTGAGAGCGGTGCGAAAACCAGTTAATTGCATTCCCCCCTCGGTAGTTCTGATATTATTAGCGAAAGCCAATTCCAAACATTGAATATCTTCCGTATAAACAAACGCGGTCTCTACCTGAATTTTTTCTACTAATTTATTAATATAAAAAATATTATCGTGAATGGATTTTTCACTTCCTAATAAATATTTAATAAAAGAAATGATGCCTCCTTCAAAATGAAAATCAGCGCTATTTTCACTTCCCTTTCTAGCATCTACCAATCTGATTCTTACTCCTTTGGTCAAAAAAGCTTGTTCTCGCAAATGATTAGCGATACGATTAAAATCGTATTCTGGCATCTTCCCATCTTTATTGCCAAAAATTTCCGGATCCGGTTCAAAAATTACTTGAGTGCCATGCAAAGCACTAGCACCAATTTTTTTTGTAGCTGCCTTAGGTTTTCCTTTAGCATATTCTTGGACAAATCTTCCACCATCCCTGCAAATTTCTGCGCGCATATACCTTGATAATGCATTTACCACAGAAACACCTACTCCGTGCAAACCGCCGGAAACTTTATAAGCTCCGCTTTCAAACTTACCACCGGCATGCAAAACTGTCATAACTGTTTCCAATGTAGATCTTTTAGTTTGTGGGTGAATATCAACTGGAATACCGCGTCCATCATCTTGCATAGAAACGCGATGATTTTCAGACAAACGTACCTCAAGATTTTTAGCAAAACCACCCATGGCTTCATCAATACCATTATCAACCACTTCGTGAATTAAATGGTGCAATCCATCAATGCCGGTAGAGCCGATATACATACCCGGTCTCTTTCTGACTGGGTCTAAACCCTCCAAAACAATGATGTCTTTAGCGCCATAAGAAGACGGCTTCACTTCTGATGAAACCGCTTCTTTTGCTTGATTTTTATTATCTTTTTTTACCATTTTAATACTTTTATTTTATCATATTTTTAGCTCAAATACAAGCAAGAAAATAGAAAAAAGCCCCTCAAAAAGGGGCTTTTTTATTGAAAATACTCATTGCGAAATAAGAATAACCAATATCGCAAATAACCATTTAAATGCTTTTCTCGTCAAACACCACGACCAAAAAATCATCAAAATAATCCATTGCACCAACGCTCCCAGCCAAACAAAAAATAAAAAAATCGGCCACAAAAAAATCAAAACATTAAAACGCATCAGTCTATCGGCATAATAAGTTCCAAAATCTTTTTTATCAACCACTAAAGAATCAGATAATTTTTCCCCCCGTTTTTTAGAACTCATTTCCACAATCCAGACATATGGATAAGGCAATAAAATTTTTGCCCAAAAATCAACAACTCCCCTTTTGTAATAATCCCAAAAAATCTTACTCCGAAGAAAAGCTATCAGAAGACTTAAAGCAAAATAAATTAAAAGAGGCAAAGCTTCGGCCAAGTTTCCTTGTGCAGAGTATTTCATTGCCCCCTCCTATAAATTTTCACAATGCTTTTATTATTATATAAAAAATGCCGAGAAAGAGCAAAAGATGCCCTTAAGCATCTATTAATCTTTTTTTGAAGAAAAAAAACTAAATATCTTTTCTGCCGCTTTTTTAATTTGATTTTCACTAATCATAAAAAGAATGAAAAAAGCCAAAAGACATAAACCGATAATTTTTACATTTTTTGTAATAGAACTGATAAAATTGGAATAAGCATAACCCAAGCTCATAAAAATTGCAGTCCAAATCAATGAAGTGTAAAGCTGGCAAACAGCAAACTTTTTTATTTTCATATGAGATGCTCCGGCAGCAGCCATTATTAAATGATTAAAACCAAAAACGAATTTAGAGAAAAACAAAACTAATTTTCCATTATTATTAAAAAGACTCTGCATCTTTTGAAAACGTTCGGCAGTGACAAAAAAGAATTTTCCGAATTTTTTCACAAAACCATTGCCCAAATACCAACCGATAGAAAACCAAAAAGCATCTCCGGTATAAACCCCTAAGAGAGAAAAAACAAAAGCTAAATCAGGCCTTAAAACGCCCAACGAACTCAAGGAACCGGCGACCAACATCGCCTCTTCCCCCAAGAACATCATTGTGAAAAATAAAACTATATACGGAATGATCATAAATATTCTACCTCAAAGAATAATCAAAATAACATTAAAATATGCGAATTTCAAGCCCTATCATATATTTGCTTATTTTATCATTTTTAGACCCAATAAAAAAGCCCGGACTTTGTTGATAACAAAGGCCGGGCTTTATTTCGCTTAATTACTCTCTTTCTGGAATGTAACAATTTTCCTCAAAATAGAGAACAAACTCGCTAATCCGAAAAGACAAAACACCATAATCCCTGCAAGTAGAAAAACTAAAAATAGAAAAACAACTACGATGATAAAATACAATGGCAACACGGACCATAATTGCAAACGAATTCCCCAAACATCAAAAATATATTTTTTTATATCAACGATACAAAAAAACAAAGGGACAAGGAACAAGGCAATCAAAACGAACTCTCTCATGACCCCCAGAAAAAAATACTTAATTTTTTTCACTTAGAATCTCCTTAGTGATAATTTTTAAAATTCTAATTATAGAATAAAACAAAACAGCCCCCTTGTCAAGAAAGGAGCTGTTTTAATATTAATGAAAACTATTCGGTTGTTTTTCCATCAAATTCCGGCGAACTAGCTACAGCCTCTTCTTTAGTAGCGCGCACAACTCCGTCTTGATGATGAGCCGGAGAATAAATAGTATAAAGCTTCAATGCTTGATCACTGGAAACATTAATAATATTATGTTGAGCGCCAGCTGGTATTACCACCGCAAAACCATCACTGACCTCATATTCATTACCGTCAATAATCACCTTTCCCATTCCTTTTTCAAAACGGAAAAATTGATCATTATCATTATGGACCTCCATACCAATTTCTTCATTTGGTTTTAAACTCATTAAAACCAATTGGCTATGTTTGCCCGTATAAAGCACTTGGCGAAAATTATTATTATCCAAGGTAGCTTTTTCAATATTAGTTACAAATCCTTTCATATTTTTATTATTTAATAACAAAACGACTATCGCCTTATTATTATATCATAATATTCTATTTCAAAATACTAAGGTTGTTGTGGGGGTACCATGGCAGAATCCACAGCAGAACGTAATTGAATTGTTTTAGCGATAACGCTACCGTCAGTATTAGTAGTACCAGATACCATAATCGTCTTACCTACTTCCAAATCATTCGCAGCCCCATCAACTGTCTTGCTAATAGTGGTTGTTTCCGAATAGAAAACTATTTTGGAACCGCCATTATTTAGTTTTATTGTTATACTACTATCATCTTTGGCAATAATCTCTCCGGATGCCATACCTTCATTTTTCAGAGCCATGCCATTCCCCCGCTGCATATTTCCACCGGCGAAATCCATGCCATTTTTACCGAATGAGTTTCCACCCTTTCCAATTTTATAACCAATAAAGAAACATCCGGCCCCGATGATTATCGCTATAACAACGATTGATAATATTTTTTTTGTTTTATTATTCATAATTTTTATTTATTAATCGACATATTAATTTAAAACGACGATATATTATTCATATCTTAAAGCTTCAATGGGATTAAGATTAGAAGCTCGACGCGCTGGATAATAACCGAAAACAATGCCAATAACAGCAGACACGCCGAAAGCCAACAACACCGAAAACAAAGAAACTTGTGTAGAAATAATATCAAAATAATTTAAAACAAAAGCCACCAAACCTCCCAGAATAACTCCGATAATGCCGCCAATAAAAGTAAGCATGATAGCTTCTACAAGAAATTGCATATTTATATCTTTTCTCTTTGCTCCAATAGCCTTGCGTAAACCAATCTCTCTAGTTCTTTCCGTTACAGTCGTTAACATCATATTCATAATCCCAATGCCGCCCACCACTAAAGAGATGGCCGCGATACCACCCAAAAGCATACTTAATGTTTCACTGATAGAAGAAGCGCTTTCAATCATATCTTCTTGTGTGGTGACAGTGAAATCAGCTTGAGTGGAATCAGTTATATTATGAAGATCCAACAACAAACTGGTAACTTCCGCTTGCAAAACCGACATTGAATCTTGATCAATGGCCTCAATATTAATAGTAGATAAATATTCATTACCACTCAAAAAACGTTGAGCTGTAGAAAGCGGAATATAAATCATATCGTCGGCGTTACTCATACCGGAAGTTCCTTTGGCTACCGTAACGCCAACCACTTTAAAAATAATATTATTAATACGAATGTTCTGCCCCACTACATCGGTAGCGTCTTCTCCAAACAGATCATCTCTCACAGTAGGACCAATAACCGCCACCTTGGAACTACTTTTATTATTTTGTTCAGTAATAAAAACTCCTTCTTCCACCTCAAGACTCTTCACATCCGCATAAGCAGTAGTAATACCAACTACACTAGTTCTAGTATTAGTGCCTTTGGCAGTAACTTGATATTGCCCGGTTACCACAGGAGCCACGGTCTCAACCGTAGACAATTTAGAGATTGCTTCAACATCCTCTGCCTTCAAAGATTTAGCGGAGCCACGACCGGCGCTTATTTTCACTCCGGTTCCTCTTTGCGCTCCAGGCGTAACCATTACCAAATTAGAACCCATTGATTCAATATTTGATTTAATTGAACTGGTAGCTCCTTGACCAATAGAAACCAAAGCAATTACGGAGCCAATGCCGATAACAATACCCAAGACAGTCAATCCGGAACGAGCTTTGTTCATTAATAAAGCCGAAAATGTTTCTTTAAATAAGTCTTTAATAATCATAATAATTTTTTATTCTTTAATATCGTTTAAGGACTTATTTTTAATTCCATGCAATGTATCTTCCACAATTTCGCCATCCTTAATAGCAATCACTCTTTTGGCATGATCGGCAATATATCTTTCGTGTGTAATCAAAACTATGGTACGACCCTGATCATTTAATTTTTTAAAAGTATCCAAAACAATATCGCCAGTTTTACTATCCAAATTACCGGTTGGCTCGTCAGCTAAAATCAAAGATGGATTATTTACCAAAGCGCGCGCAATCGCCACCCTTTGCATTTGTCCTCCGGAAAGTTGATTGGATAAATGCGTAAAATGCGTTTCATTTAGACCAGCATCTTTTAAAGCCTGCTTCGCTCGCCTCTCTCTTTCCTCCAAAGGAACCCCTGCATACATCAAAGGCAACATCACATTTTTTAAAACGGTGGTTCTTGGTAATAAATTAAATGCTTGAAAAACAAAACCGATTTTATCTTTTCTAATATCAGCCAACTCATCATCGGACAATTTAGAAACATCTTTTCCATCCAAAAAATATTTTCCACTAGTGGGAGTATCTAAAGCTCCCAACATATGCATTAATGTTGATTTGCCAGAACCGGACGGCCCAATAATAGCCACAAATTCCCCCTCATCAATAGTGAATGAAACATTCTTTAAAGCCACGGTCTGTTCAATATTACCGCTATAGATTTTTGTAATGTTTTTACATTCAATCATAAATTTTCAAATTAAAATCCCATTGGCGGCATACCGCCACCCATTCCGTTATTATTAGAAGATGATGAGGTTTTAGTGGTAGAAGAAGTGGTAGTATTAGAAACTGTTCTCAATAGTACTTGATCACCCTCTGCCAATCCACTAACAATTTCCGTATCAGTATCATTAGTTGAACCAACTTCTACTTGTGTTTTTTCCAATTGATCGGCAGAAATATTAGCAGCATCAGAACCAACAAACTTTTCTACATAATACACATCACCAGATGATTTAACCGCTGAACTAGAAACTAATAATACGTTCTGTTTCACCTCAGTAATAATAGAAACTGTTGCGCTCATACCCAATTTCACTCTTGCATCTTGCGTGTCAAAAGCAACCACAACATTATAAGTCACCACACCTTGAGAAACGGTACCAATAGTATCCACCTCCGTCACTTCTCCGGAAATAGTCAAATCATCCACCGCATCAAAAGTTAAGGTAGCCTTTTGCCCAACTTTAACATTAGTAGCATCAACTTCATTAAGAGATATTTCCGCAGTATATTGATTGCTAATAATAGTCACCGAGGCTGAAGCCGAAGAAACCGAATCCCCCGTTTTCACATCTACGTTCGCCACTGTACCGGCTATAGTTGATCTTACTGTATATTCTGCCAAATCATTTCTTAAATCTTGCAATTCCACTTCTTGTTTAGCTAAACTATTTTTTGATTTTTGCAAAGACAATGGATTATCTCCGGTGGCATTATTAAGCAATAAAATTTTTATTTCTTGTTCCAAATCAACAATATTTGACTTAGCGTTTTTTAAAGCACTTTGTTGAGATAACGTAGAACTTAAATCGCTATTAATAGTACTCAAATAACTTCTTAAATTAGTTTGAAAAGAAGTAATACCAGAAGCGACACTGACCCCCTTCTTTCCAGACACATCAACAATTGTATCTAAAATATTAGATTCACTTTTAATAGCCTGAGACACTGCTTTCACAGTATCTAAAGTTTGAGTTAATAGAGCATCTATTGTATCTCTATCGGAATAACGAGAAACATTTTTAAAAACAGCGAAATTAGCATCATAAGCAGTTTTAGCGGTTGCATAATCTTTCTCTGCCGCATCAACCATAGACTTTATAAGATCTCCATCTTCTTGACTAAACAATCCTTTATAAACATTAGAATTCTGTTGAGCATTATTATTGCTCAAATTAGTACCATATAAAATATTGCGGACTCCGGTCATAATACTCGGCAAATCAAGAAAAACATTGGACACTTGATTAAAAGAATCGTCATATTCTTTTTCCAAATCATCCTTAGCAGTTTCTAAAGCCTCCAATTTATTTTCATAATCAATTGGCGCTTGAGCCGTATCTTTCTCTAATTGCATCTTCGCTTCGTTTAAACTGATTTCAGCATTAGTTACCGCCTTTTGAGCGTCAGTACTATCAATGCTAAATAAAGCTTGTCCTTTATATACTTCTTGTCCAGCAGTCACCCCTACCCAAACAACATCTCCCGAAACTTTCGGCTTCACATCAATCTGTTGAGAAACGGAAACTTGACCACTACCGGAGATGGTAGTAATTAAACTTCCCTTTTCTACTGTTGCTAAAACATATTTGGAAACGGTAGAATCACCAATAATAATCTTTATTCCAAAATAACCGCCTATTACTATTATTAATCCGATTACCACAGCTAAAATTTTTCTTCTTTTGGCGAATGACACAACTTTCTTAAAAAAATCAACTATAAATTTAAACATATATAATTATCATCTAAAAACTCGACTTCTTCGTACAAAGTACGAAGGACCAAGAATTCCTCTACCGAGCATGAGCGGCAGAAAAATTCTCGCTTTTTATATTTCCTTCGCTCATTAATAAAATAAATTTACTGAGATAATCCTGGAGACATAGACGGAACCATTGGAGCATCAGTCGGTGGGACTGGCATGATTCTTATTAATCTCGCTATAGTTTGTCCTGATTCATTTGGCTCGCCCATAACCACAACCCTATCGTCAACTTTCAAATCAGCCATCTTCATTTGTTCTTGAAATTTCATAATCGATGTTTTCTCATTTACCAAAACAGATTTTTCTAAATTATCCTGGCCCTTAATAATCAAGGAATCTCCCTCAACTTTAATAACTTGCCCAAATATTCCGTTGCCTGGCATAAAATCCCTATCATTCATCATTCCGGAAAAACCACCTCGCGGACCACCAAAATTCTTGTGATAATTATCACCCCAATGACAAGAAAAATCCCCCCTTCTAAAACCAACCATGGTGCCAGCCTTAAAAGCCAATAAAATTACAACAGCCGCAATTACGACAATAATAAGACACTTGAAACACTTAGATTGAAAAAATTTCGCTACTCCTTCTAAATTTAAATTAATATTCATATTTTTTATTTATATTCACTATTACTAAATAATCTCCTATAACTAAAAACGACTTTAATATTTTTTGCTAAAGATTTAAGAGAACTCAAAAATACCGCCACTATAACCAAAAAGACGGATAAAGTAATTACCGGCAATGATTCAATCAAAGCCAAAGTGAAACTTTTCCAATATGCCAAAACAACACTAGTATCAGTAAAGATTAGCGATAAGAATTGGAAAAATCCCGATTCAGAAAAACTCTGTTGAACCCAATTAAATGCGGGAATCAATGCTATGATAGAAATAATTGATAAAGAAGAAAAAACAAAAATACGACGTCTAATAGACATCAAGCGATGCTCCTCTTTAATGCGCATAATAATTTTATGGAAAAGATCGGCCGGAGGCTCTGGCGCATTAAAATGAATATTATTATTTTGTTGATTATTAATCATAATTTCAATTCAATTGAACAATAAATTATTTTTTAATACTAGGATATTCAAAACTTTCAAAATTTCACCATCCCATCCTAGCCCATATTAATAATACGAATAAGAGGCGCACTTTGGTGCGCCTCTTTAAAACAAGGGCCCTATTTACTATACAGAGCCTCCTAGACCCTCTCTAAGCATGGCAATAGCCCTCCTATAGCGGCTTTTAACGGTATTGATTGATTCACCCAATAAATCGGCAATTTCTTGAAAAGTCAGGTTTTGCTCATAATGCAAAGAAACAACTTGCTGATATTTCTCCGGTAATTTACCGGATGCCGCATATAATTCTCGCGTAATTTCAGCTTGCGCGACTTCATCATCAGGAGTCGGTTTTATATCAGCTAATGTTTCCACTAAAACATTTTCCTCATTTTCATTCATAAATTCAGAAAAAGGAATGGTTTTTTTCTTTTTAATAAAATCCAAAGCGGTATTTTTCGCTATCACCGATAACCAGTTTAAAAAAATCTCGTCTTTTTTAAATTTCTTCAAATTCTTCCACATTTTCAAAAACACATCTTGAGTGAGATCGCTAGCATCGGATTCATTCTTTACGTAATAAAAAACAAGTCCGTAAACTTGTCTCAAATATTTAACGATTAAAATCTCCAGCGCTTTATCATCGCCTTTTAAATAATCGGCTATCAATTGCGCATCTTTATCCAACATAATAATTGATTATAGCATTTTCAAACTACACACCCAAACAAACAAAAACTTTATTATTTTTTCTCTATAATTCCTCCACCTAAAACCATATCGTCGATATAAAATACCGCTGATTGACCGGGAGCCACAGCAAAACAAGGCTTCTTGAGTTTTATAAAAATATTTTTCTTTTGTGGAATAATCTGACAATCAATTAATTCTCCGTTGGATCTCACCATTACTTGAGCGTCAATTTTCTTTTCTAATTTTGCGAATGCTATCCAATTAGTATGACTAACGAAAAAATCATTGGAAAAAACCGATTCTTTAGTTCCAACAATTACCCGATTTTTACAAGGATCAATGCCCATCACATAATAAGGCTGATGCAATCCCCCAATATTCAATCCTTTTCTCTGCCCAACTGTAAAATTATAAAAACCATCGTGAACCCCCACAACCCCTCCTTCCTCATTTACAATATCACCTTTTTTATTATGAGATTTTCCAATAATGCCGCTATAATCCCCGCTTTCAGCGAAATCCCGACTCTCATCCTTTTCGGCATATTCTCCTAACCCCAATTTTACAGCCATTTGCTTAATGTCTTTTTTATTATATTCTCCCAAAGGGAAAAAAGCCTTTTTCAATTGCTTTTGATTAAGCCTGTAAAGGAAATAAGATTGATCCTTTGTTGAGTCTTTTCCCTTAAACAAAATATATCTTTTTTTCTTAGTATCAAAAAGAACTCTGGCATAATGACCAGTAGCAAAAAAATCAAAAGAAATACCCGCTTCGACAATCTTTTCTAATAAAAAACCGAATTTAATTTTTTGATTGCACACTACACACGGATTAGGAGTTCTTCCGGCTAAATACTCTTTTTTAAAATAACCTAAAACATATTCCTCATATTCTTCGGCCAAATTCAAAACAATATGGCGAATACCTAATTTCTTACAAGCTTTCTTAGCAGCAATAATATCATTCTTTTCCCCCGGACCATAACAAGCATTTTTATGGACACTGGGGCCATATTTTTTCTTCCACAATTTCATTGTCGCGCCCACAACTTCAAAGCCCTGTTGTTTCAACAGGGCTGCCGCAACGGTAGAATCCACTCCTCCGCTCATTCCCACGATAACTTTTTTATGCTTTATTTTTTCCATTAAAATTTAAACGTTCTTTATATTTTTGCCACGAAAAATACATTATCAAAACCAATGTTGCTCCCAAAATATTAAATAACTGATCTTCTATGGAATTATAAACACTCACTAAACTCTTAACATATCCGTATTGAAATTTATCAACTAAGTATTCCCAAAATTCATACAAAAAGCCCAAAAAGGTTACAGAAAAAAATACATTAATAATAATAAACAATTTTGGATATTTGGCGCGAATATATTCTTTTTTAAGAAGTTGCAAAATTACCTCCAAAGACCCGATCGCAACCAAAGCTCCGCCACAAGTATGCACCAACTTATCCCAAGAAGAAATTGTAGAATAAAGACCCAGTAATGAAGAAAAAACATCAAGAATCAAAAACAAGAAAACGAACATCCAAATAAATAAAGGGAAGCGGAACAATTCAAGCATTGCCCAGGCAAAAATGAACGTGATCATAAGACCCAGCCAAGTAAAATCCTGAGCGATGGGCAAAAAACCCAATGCCCCAGCGCATTCCAACACGATAGTTATGACGAAAATAATACGGAGAATCTTCTTCATTTATACATTTTTAGTATAAATCCCCAATTCCAAAATATCAATATTCCCCTATTTTTTTCTTTTAAAATTCAATTTTAAAGTAAGAATCTTGTCGGATGAGAATATCTTAGCAGCCAAAACGACAAAGAAAAGAAAAATTACCGCTTGATAAGCGATTCCCATTCCAATAGAAACGTAATCCTGCGTCATCAAATTTCCCACAGCCAAAAAAGGATGGCTAAAAGGAATAGCATAAATCATCCATTTAGCGAATGGTGCCAAACCACCGAAATCCGTAAAATTAACTAAAAGATATGGCAAAAGAATTAAAACCATAAGAGGCGTAGTAACCGCCTGCACACTTTTTACGCTATCAGCTAAGATTCCCAGGATAATAGCGATAGCCAAAGCCACTAATACTCCCAAAAACAAAGACGATCCTAAAAGCACATACCCCATCGGCGTCACCACCACACCCAACGCCTGAAGAGAACTAACAATACCATCAGCTTCATTTCCGGACAAAGCGCCGCCCGTCATCCCCTGCATATAATATCTAAAACCAATCATGTAAGTAGCGGCAAAAAGTAAAGCCACAATACCCGCGCCCACCAACTTGGCAAAAATTATCGTCTTTCGGCTAACTGGTGAACTTAATAAAATTTCAAAAGTTTTATTTTCTTTTTCATTGGCCACAGTCATAGCAACCATTTGTGCCGCCATAATAATTACCAAAAAAAGCACTATGGGAATAAAAGTCGTTTGTTTCTGTATAAAGCCCATTACCGCAGAAAATGACACATTAGCAACCTTATCATCAATACTGACAAATTCTTTAACGGCGATTGGAGTTTTTAAAATTTCCGGTTTAATAGATCCCACTTTTTCCTTTAGCCATTCATCGCTAAAATAATTATTAATGGTTTTAACTGCCTGATCTACCATATTATATCTGGCAGAAGCCATCAAAGAAAAATCTTGAACAACCTTATACATTGATAATTGCTGAGGTTGGAAATCTTTCAAACCCTGCGAAAAATTTTCAGGGATAACCATTACAACCGGGATCCTTTTATCGCGCGCCTCCTTAATAACTTCGGATACATCATTTTTATCAAAAACCGAAACCGTAAAATTATTTTCCTTCAAAATACCGGAGATAGTATCCAAAGAATCCTGTGTATCTTGATTAAGCAATAAAATAGACTGAGGCGCGGCAATTTTTGCCGTTTCCTTAGACATTACTTGACCGATAAAGCCAAAAACAATCACCATGATAATTAATGGCAAAATCATTTGAATAGTCAACAACTCTTTTACTTCTTTTTTTACTAAAACAAAAAATTTTTTCATCTTAATATTTTTATAAAGCGATTTTCATAAAGACTTCTTCTAAATTTTTAGCCTGATTTTTCATTTTCAATTCTTCGGCTGTACCACTCGTTTTAATCACACCTTTATTAATAAGAGCCAAGCGATCGGACAAAAATTCTATTTCCAACATATTATGACTGGATAACAATACGGCCATGCCGGTCTTAGCCAAATTTTTAATAACTGTTCTGATTTCATAGCCATTCATTATATCCAAACCAGATGTTGGCTCATCTAAAATAGCCAATTTTGGCCTTGACATTACAGTTCTGGCTAAAAGCAATTTTCTGGTCATACCCTTACTGTAAGTAGCTATTTTACTTTGAAGACGATCTTTCAATCCACTGATTTCCTTGGCAAATTCCAAATATTCTTTTTTCTGTTGAATATTATCAGCATAAATATCCGCCATAAATTCTAAATAACCAATTCCGGTTAAATTTTTATACGCGCCAGCTTCTTCGGGCAAATAACTAATCATTTTTCTAATAGAATCAGCGTTGTGATGTATATTTTTTCCATTTATCAAAACCTCACCGCTAGTCGGATTTAAGATGGTGGCGACAATTTTTAAGATTGTTGACTTGCCAGCTCCATTGGGACCGACTAAGGCAAAAATTTCATTTTCATTAATATCAAAACTAACGTCTTTAACCGCTTGAATATCTCCGTAATTTTTATTTAAATTTTTTACTTCTAATACCTTAGACATAATAAAATATATAATACTACAAAATAACTCACTATTCCAGAGCTATATAACAATGACAAATAAAAATGCTCGAAATGACCACAATTTCCATAAAATCGGCAACAAATTTTTTACTATTTCCCACAAATTAATTTGCATAATATTATGTTTATTTTCATTCTTAAAAAACTAATCCAAAATTTTTTTATTATTTATCGAACTTAGCATAAAATATTAGCCAAGTGTTGATACTATTAATTAATCATTATAATTTAATCTAAATAGCTGAACTTCAGCTCTTGGAATAATTTTTGAGATTTTACTATTATTAATATCATCATTTAAACTTGATATGATTTCTGATTTAAGAATATTAGCAATATCATCTATTAACCATTCTGATTCCCATATCTTTAAATTATCAATTTGGCACGTTGCCACCTTAGTAAGCTTATCAGAATATGGGATTTCTAATTTAAGCGGTGAGGATATCCTTTGTAACCAAACGTCTATTAAACTACTATTAGGAATAATTTTAAATTTTTTATGAATCTTTTCTATTATATTTTTTCTATCACCAAAATCTTTTATCATATTTATTAATAGACTTTGAATGGCTGAAACCCAATTGATTGCTTTAGGGCTTACAAATGCTATAGCTGTAAATATAGATATTAAAACATCAATATTTGCATTTTTAATTACTTTTAAATTTTCAATCCGATCATAATAAATACTTAACTCTGTTGATAAAAGTCCGGAATTAGGATATTTTTTAGCTAATTGATAAATCCTTAAAGCTTCCTTTTGATAATTTTGTACTGTTGGAGCGATAAAAATTCTTTCCAGTTTTTCTTTTTTTATACTAGATAAAATTACATCATCATTTTCGCTAGTCTTACATGGATTCATCTTCATGCCAAAATTACTTAATACAACATTTAAATGTTTTAATATTTCTTTCCCAACAATAGGATCTTTAACAAAAATTCTATAGTCATCTCTATATCTTAATATTCTAAAATTTTGTTCTTTTATTTTTGAATCATTTTTTATAAGGTTAGTTAATTCCAAATCAGTATACCCCAACACCATTTCCGCTATAAAATCCATTAATGTGCTACCCTGAGGAATGCCATTTGTTTGTCCATAATTCATCCCCTCTATTTTTCTATCAATTATCGCCCCAACCGTATCATTCCTATTATTATATTTATTCTGCTTAGCCTCATTTTTACCATAGTCACAAAGCGCCCAATCTATTGAGTGGGAATATATAGAGCCATAACAATTAGTTATATCGGTAGCAAACACATATTCATATTCTAGCGCCATTTCCAAAGAACGTTGTTCTATTTTTTCCCACCAATACCTTACCTGATGTGATTTATGTGAATCATCATCCTTAGAAATTCTAGGAATACTTATACATTCAACAACACCATCCGAGAAATCATTAAACCGCTTAATTATTTGAGACCAATTATTTTCTTCTGTTATATAGTGCACTAAATCAACATATAAAACAGGATGAATTAATTGCAGTGGCCTCCATGCGTATGAACCGTCTTTGTTATCTAAAAACAAATAATTTACACCTTCATAAAGTTTTGGTAAATTAATTTTTCCATCACTTTTTTTACATATATCTGGTAATTTTTTATCTTTAATAATTTCCGATATTTTTTTTAATAAATTTCCAAAATGAAAATATGGAGGAAGATCAAAATTAATATAGTTTCTATCCTCAAGAAAAAAACCTCTAGCTTGCTCGTGTGTTAATTTTGTTATCGCTATAGAACTCATAATTTAAATGGGGTAAAAATAGATATTTATTTTTCTCTTTTCAACTTCAAACATAATTTCATTTAATAGATCAACAAAACATTATTATAAGCACTTCAACAAATAGTACTCTTGCTAGCTGCGGGACTTGGATTCGAACCAAGATACCAGCTTTCAGAGAGCTGTGTCCTACCATTAGACGATCCCGCAAGATATTTTATATATTCATATTTTAACCTTTTTTAATTTTTTCGCAACCATCCCCCATCATACGGATAACTTACTATCGTAAGTTATCCGTATGAGACAGAAAAATAAAATTAAAAAAAATAATAGCAGCGATGATTAAAATCATCGCTGCTATTTTATCATCATTTAATTTTATAATCTGAATCTTTAGATTCTCTTAGCATCAAACCTTCAAATGTTTTCTCATAGCAATCAAACTGGAAAAAATACCAATACCGCCACTAATGAGAATCTGTCCTCCCAACAAAACAAAAATATGAGACCAGAAATAAGAAACCAATCCAAATTCTGGGACTAAAATCTTCAAATATGGCCCGAGAATATAAACCAAAGGAATAAATAATATTGTAGTAATGAGAGAAGCGATCAATCCGTGAATGATACCTTCTACTATATATGGACCACGAATTAAAGAATTGGAAGCACCTACCAAACGCATAATCTCAATAGATTCGCGATTGGAAAAGATTGCCAAGCGAATAGTATTGAAAGCAATCAAAAATGCGATTAAAGCCAAAACCACAGCCAAGATAATACCACCCATTCTCAAAGTATTTACAATCTTGGACAATCTCTCAATCACTACTTGATTTTCACTGAAATTAATTTTATCAATCAAACCAGCCGGAGCTTCACTTTCCAAGAAAGATGAAATATCGGCATAATACTTTGGATCTTTGGCTCTAACATTAATAGAGGCAGAAAGTGGATTATCTCCCAATTCATCCAACGACTGAATTACAGCTGGATCATCTTTATGTTTTTCTTTAAAAGATTCCAAAGCTTGATCGCGAGAAATATATTCAACAGCCCTCACCTCCTCCAATTCCTCCAAGGAACTCTTTAAGGCGAGAATCTGACCTTCATCGGCAGAAGTTTTAAAATAGACACTAACATCGATTTTTTCTTGCAAAGAACTAATTGTAGTATTGGCAGCCGAACCAAAAATAATCAAACTGGAAAAGACGGTTAAAGCTAAAATCATTACTACAATAGTAGCGCTGGATAATAATCCATTCCTCCAAAAATTTTGAATTCCGTATTTAATTACGCGTGAAAGTAAAATTACCATATCTTTTAACTAAGGATATATCGTCCTTCTTCTTCATCTCTAATAATACGACCGGATTCCATACTAATTACTCTTTTTTCCAAAGAATCCACTGTTTGTTTATTATGCGTGGCCAAAAGTACCGTAGTGCCCATTTCATTAATCTTTAATAATAATCTGATAATTTCATTGGAATTTATGGGATCCAAATTTCCAGTCGGCTCATCAGCAATCAATAAATCCGGCTGATTAATCATAGCGCGCGCAATCGCCACCCTTTGCTTTTCTCCACCAGATAATTCGTGAGGAAAATTAACACCCTTCTCTTTTAATCCCACCAAGTCCAACATTTGAGGAACAAATTCTTCAATTTCCTTCGGAGAGCAACCGGCTGTTTCCATAGCAAAAGCTACATTCTCAAAACTATTTTTATTCGGCAAAAGTTTAAAATCCTGAAAAACAATACCGATCTTACGACGCAAATTCGGCATGTCTTTCGACTCCAAACGATTCACCTCCTCTTTATCAAAAAATATTCTACCTTTAGTAGGCTTGTCTTCTCCGATTAATAATTTGATGAGCGTTGATTTCCCCGCTCCCGATCTTCCCACGATAGTGACGAATTCTCCCGGAACTATTTTAAAAGTAATATTATCTAAAGCAACGGTATTTGAATTATAAGTCTTAGTAACGTTTTGAAAGAATATCATAAGTATTGTTATTATAACAAAAAATAAAAATCAAAGAAAGGGTTAATCCTTAATAGAAAGACCAGCTTCAATAAAATCGTCAATATCACCCTCCCAAATGGATTCTATCTGTGTTTTTTCCACATTAGTTCGCAAGTCCTTTACCAATTTATAAGGATGTAAAACATAATTTCTAATTTGATTTCCCCAAGAAGGCTCAATACGTTTTTTCAAAAATTCTTTTTCTTCGGCTTTTTGTTTTTGAAAATAATTAAAAATTTTGGCCTTCAATAAATGCATAGCCTTTTCACGATTTTGCGCCTGTGAACGCTCGCTTTGACAACTAACCGCCACGCCAGTTGGAAGATGAACTATTCTCACGGCAGTTTCACGCTTATTAACATTCTGCCCACCCGCTCCGGATGATCTGGAAAATTCAATTTTCAAATCTTTATCATCCAATTGTATTTCATTCATTTCCACTTCTTCTACTTCCGGGACCACTTCCACTAAAGCAAAAGAAGTATGACGTAATTTTTTAGCATCAAATGGAGAAACCCTGACCAAACGATGCACCCCCGATTCATTCTTTAAATATCCAAAAGCATACGGCACATCCACCTCTAAAGAAATGCTTCTCAATCCTCTCTCGCCACCAGCTTCACTAGAACCGCCCGGCTCCTCAGAAAAATGCTCATGCAAAACCTGATAATGCCACTTTTTCTTCTCAAAATAATTAGAATACATCCTAAAAAGCATCTGCGCGAAATCCTCGGCATCCCGACCACCCTGACCGGAAGAAATGGTCATCAACGCATGCTTCTTGTCATATTTACCAGACAACAAAACTAACAACTCCTCTTTTCTCAACTCTTTTTCCAATACGTCTATTTTCCCCTCAAGTTCTTTCTCTAAACTTTCATCACCCTCCGCCATTTTAATAATTTCTTTCAAATCTTCTATTTCTTTTTCTGCTTTATGCCAAAACTCCACGGCATTTTTTAAGTCTGCTAATTCTTGAGAGATTTTACCGGCTGATTCCGGCATACCCCAAAAATCCGGACGAGCCGTTTCAATTTCCAATTCTTTTATTTTTTTCTCTTTACTATGCAGGTCAAAGACAATCCGCTGCTCGGCGGATCCGCTCTTGCATCAATTGTATTCTGTCCTGTAAATTACTCATAGTATTATTTTATCACAAAAATAAGAAGAGCCAAAGGTGAGAATCGGACTCACATTTATCGCTTACGAAGCGATTGTTCTACCATTGAACTACTTTGGCATCAAGCGAGATGCGGGAACTTCCCCTCTTAGAGCGAGTGAAGGGAATCGAACCCTCGTCTCAACCTTGGGAAGGTCGTGTATTGCCACTATACGACACTCGCGTAAATATAATTAAATTTTTATTTTATAACCCGAAAAATGTCTTTATTTTCTGCCATAGACCCATTTCGTGTTCGGAATTATCCAAAGCCAAACTAGAATTTAAAATCTCTTCGGGGATCACTAAAGCCTCTTCACCGGGCTTTTTCAAAACTTGAGATTTTCGCACCACTTCTTCTAGATTATCTTTATTTTGCAATAATTCTATTTCCTCCTCCATGGATTGATTATCACTTTTCAAAGCCGCTGTCTTATTATCTAAATTATTCAAACGAGTCCTTAAACTTTGCTGTACTATCCACAGTTGATAAATTTTAAACAAAAAGAAAGCTAAAATAGCCAATAAAATAACCAAAATTATTTTTGATTTAAGAAGCTTCATTATTTTATCCTCTTAAAATATTAGCTTAATTTTCAAATAATTACAATTTTAAAATCTCCAAATAAACTCTTGATGGCACATCCACCTTACCAAATTCTTTCAAACGCTTTTTCCCTCTTTGCTGCTTTTTCCAAAGCTTCATCTTGCGAGAACGATCGCCGCCATAAAGATAGCCCGTTACATCTTTCTTTAAAGCCGAAATTGTTTCGCGGGCAATAATCCTACCTTCGGCCATAGCCTGAATAGCCACACTAAAATTTTCTTTAGGCAATAACTCTTTTAATTTTGCCGCCACTAAGCGACCGTCGCGGTTAACTCTTTCTTTGGGAACAATTCTAGCAAAAGCATCAAATTTTTCATCAGCAATTAAAAATTCCAATTTCACCAAATCCCCCTTACGATATTCTATAATTTCATAATTCATAGAAGCATAACCGCTGGTTATACTTTTCAATTTGTCATAGAAATCAGAAATAATATCCATCAACGGAGCTTCAAAATTAATAATCATCAAATCTCCTAAATATTTGTTATCAATAAAATTCAAACGATAGAGACTGACTAAATTCATAATATCTCCAAAATATTTATTAGTAGTCAAAATTTCCAATCTTACCCAAGGCTCCAAAATAGCTTCCACACTTTCCGAATTGGGTAAATCCACGGCACGGAAGATGTCTATTTGTTCTCCATTTTTCATTTTGACCTTAAAACTCACCGTAGGCGTAGTAAGCACGGTTTCCAATTTATATTCTCTCTCCAATCTTTCTTTTACTATTTCCAAATGAAGCATTCCTAAAAAGCCCAAAGAGAAACCTCGCCCCAAAGATTGGAAAAATTCCAATTGACAAAACAAAGCCGGATCATTTAATTTTAATTTTTGAAGAGACTTCTTCAACACCTCAAAATCATCGGCTTCATGCGGATAAACACTGGCGAAAACCATAGGCTTCGGCTCGCGATAACCGGGCAACGGCTCAATATTAATCACCACGTCTCTCATATTCAAACTAGCGCCCGGTGAAGTAATCTTTCCCAATGTATCTCCTACTCTTAATTTTTCCGGTTCTTTAATACCTGTGGCTACATACCCAGTCTGTCCGCTCGTTAACTCATCAACCTTTACCATATTAGGTTTGAAAACTCCTATTTCCATTACTTCAAAGGCGCTTCTACCAATAGCCAAGAAAACTTTATCTCCGGCTTTTATTTTTCCGTCTACTACTCTTATATAAGCAATTACGCCTTTATGATTATCAAACAAAGAATCAAAAATCAAAGCGCGTAATGGCTTGTCTTCTTTAATTTCCGGCGGTGGAACTTGTTTTATCACCTCATCTAGAACTTTTTCTACACCCTCTCCCGTTTTAGCGGAAACTCCCAAAATACTTTCTTTAGTCACTCCGCACAAAGCCACGATTTCTTCTTTGGTTTCTTCCACTCTAGCAATATTCATATCAATTTTATTAACCACTGGAATAATCACCAATCCTTGTTCTTTAGCCAATTTATAATTAGCCATAGTTTGCGCTTGCACTCCTTGAGTGGCATCCACCAACAAAATCGCTCCCTCTACAGCAGCCAAACTTCTGGAAACCTCGTAACCAAAATCAACATGGCCCGGAGTATCAATTAAATTCAAAACATAATTCTTATAATCCATTCTTACCGGCTGCATCTTTATAGTAATCCCCTTTTCTCTCTCCAAATCCATCTGGTCCAAATACTGCTCTCGCATCTTTCTCTTTTCTACGGTTTTTGTAATTTCCAAAAAACGGTCAGCTAAAGTTGACTTACCATGATCAATATGGGCAATAATTACAAAATTACGAATATTATTCATAAAATTTTTCAATGCTTTCTTCTTTTCTCTTCATTCTAAAAATACTCTTTAAATAACTCAATTCAGGAGCTTTGATAAAATATAAAATTCCAAAATGAATTAAAGCAAAAATAACGGCAATAACCATTATTTGAATGATTGTAAGAATAAGACTAGTTGATATTACCGAAAAATTCAACATTTTCAAAATCCCAAACACCGATAAACCGGCCACAGTACTAGCCGCAATAATTCTACTGAAAGACCGAGCAATACCAAGACTTTCCGAAATAATCATTTTTTTTCTTAAAAAACTCCAAAGCAAAACCAAGTTAAAATATCCGGCAATTACGAAAGCCAAGGCCAATCCTCGCACGCCAAAATATCGAGACAAACTCCAGCATAAAACAACACTCAAAACATTACCTGCCAACCCGGCTAAAAAAGGACGAATGGAATCTTTCATAGCAAAAAATAATCTTATCATTAATGGCAACAAACTCTGCCCCACCATACCAATAGCAAAAATACCCAAAACATCCGCCACCGCTAAAGTAGCAGATAAATCAAAACTTCCGTAACTCAAAGTTGCGCGAATAATAAGTTCTCGCAAAACAATATACAAAACAGAAATGGGTATCATAAAAAACAAAATATTTTTTGTGGTATTGGAAAAGGTCTGTAAAAATTCTTTTCTTTTATCCGATAATTGAGCCAAAACAGGAAAAACGGCAACGGCAAAAGAAATAGCAAAAATATTTTGAGGCAAACTCTGTAAATCATTGGCGAAATTAAAAACAGATAAAGAACCCTTGGCCAAACCAGAAGCAATAATTGTCACGATTAAAAAATTGATTTGAGTAGAAAGTAATCCCAACATTCTCGGCACCATTAAATAAAAAATTTGCTTTAAATTTTGCGAACCGAAATCGGGCAAAAATTTAAAATGAAAGCCAAGATTTCTCAAACTAGGCAATTGCACCAAAAAATGCAATAAAGCACCCAAAACAACACCCCAAGCCAATCCCTTCAATCCAAACATCGGCACAAAAAATATGATACCGACAATAATACCAAGGTTATAAAAAATCGGAGCCAATGATGTAATAAAAAATCTCTTAAAGTTTTGCAACATCCCAACAATAATATTGGACATTCCCAAAAGAATCGGCTGCATCATCATAATTCTTACCAATAAAGCCACTTTTGATTGACTATCCAAATCAAACCCCGGGACTATTAATTTCACCAAAAATGGAGCAAAAATAGCAACAATTCCCGCGCCCACAGCCAAAATTAAAGTAAGAGTTGTTAAAATATTATTACTAAACTTCCATGCTTCTTCTTTTGATTTTGATAATTTTTCCGCAAACAAAGGAATAAAACCGGCAGAAATCGCTCCACTAATTAAAATCACATAAATAAAATCCGGGATACGAAAGGCCGCATAATAAATGTCTAATTCTTGGCTGGCGCCAAATTTAGAGGCTAACAGCCCATTTCTCAACAAAGCCAAAACTCCATTTAATAAATAAAAAACAGCAACAACCAAAGCCCCGCCAGAAATACTTTTTGACTCGTGATTAAACATTTTTTTCAACATTAAAATCATTTTAGCACACACTCTCAATAAATTCCATTAATAAAAAAGCCGGCTGTTTATGAATAAACAGCCGGCTATATATTACTTTATTGCTCTTAGAAAAAAAGTATCGTCTTCTTTTCTGACTACTAAAAATTTAGATGGGGTGGCTTGTTTACAACTTGTGAAATTACCAACAATAACAATTTTTTTTACGAAATAAATAGCCACAGGATCGCATTCCAACAGATTCGCATCACTATCCATTAAAGATAAAATATATCCTCCGTCATTAGGCAACTTAAAACAATATTGAGTTCGGTATTTCTTCCCCACTCTTAAATATGTAGGAGTACCCTCCAAGATGTGCAAACAGAAAATCAAGATTATAACCACACAAGAAATGGCAACGAAAAGTCCTAACCCCGACATTTCATCACGCTCCGCAAGAGTATAAATCAAAGTCATGAATATAACTACAAAAGCCACAATTACCGTTTTCATGAAATTCCAAACCAAAGACATAATCCACCTCCCTATTATTTTTTCAAATTAAAGAATAAACTTTACTATTTATAATCTTAGACAAAAATACCATTTTGTCAATTAATATTTTTCAACGAAAAATCCCGCTTTAGGCGGGATTTTTCCATAGGATATCGCGTTCCAACAAGTATAAGCCGGATTTTGTTTTAAACAATCATCTATCTAGGCCTGACGTCGCCGTCAGACTCAAGCGGTCTACTTTTTATCCGTCCGCCAAATAGCGAAACGAACTTTGACCTTGCACCAGGCAGGGCTTGCCATCATTGTTTGTCACCAAACACGAAAGGCGGTAATTTAAAAAACATCCGCCAACTTTTCACCTTTCTCCATCTATAAGATAGATAGTATAGTCTCTGTGGCGCTTTCCCTGTACCTCTATTTTTTAAATATTAGTACGGTTGCCGTTAACAACTGCCATTGTCATTTTGGCCGAAACCAAAAAGGGAGTCCGGACTTTCCTCCCCCCACCACTTTTATACTTTCAAGCTGTTTTCTATTCGCTTCTTTAATTCTTTATAACTATTCTTAAAATTTTTCAATTTTATTTCTCTCACAGAAGCATCTTTAGATGATTTATAAACTTCACAATAAACTAAAACAAAAGGCTTTCTCAATTTTGTTGATTGGCTGAAACCCTCGTTATGTTCCTTAATTCTTCTTTTTAAATCGGAGGTTTTACCAATATAAAGCCCATCATCAACCAAAGATTTTAATATATAAACGCAAAACATAAAAGTGGTGGGGGGCGATTGTTTGCTTATCAAAACGCTTATTTTATTATACATAAAAACAGAAAAAAATCAACCCCCCCACCCCTTATAATCCTCTTATTTTCTAAACATACGGATAACTTACGATCGTAAGTTATCCGTATGACGAAATTTACATGCTTATATCTATAAAATATTTTTTAAATAATTAAACAATTTCTATAATCTTATTCGCAAATTCTATTGCCGCTCGTGGGCCATTCGCAGTAATAATCTTCCCATCCACCACCACTGGTTTATTTACATATTCGGCACCCGATTCCTGCAAAATAGAAACGGCGGATTTATCAAGAGAGCTGGACCACACAGTCGCTTTTTTATTTTTTAAAACCCCGGCTTTAGCCAAAATAGCCGAGGCGATACAAATTGCCGCCAATACTTTATTTTCCTTCACTGCTTCAATAGCCAACCGCTGAAAATTTTTATTATCAATGTTCTTACCGGCTCCGGGACCGCCAATAAAAATAATAACGTCAAAGTCAGAGACTTTAACGTTATCAATAATAAAATCTATATTCACTTCTCCCCCTTCTATTCCTTGGGCAATTCCTTTTTCACTGCTAACAGTAAAAATCTTAAACCCGGCTTTTTCTAGAAGTTCTTTGGGTTCAAAATATTCTTCATCTCTAAAATCTTTAAAAGCTAATACAAATAAAGATTTTTTATCAGTCATAGACTTAAAATAATTAAGCCGCCGGAGTTGCCTCGGGCTTAGCCTCGGCTTCTTGCTTCTTGGATTTTCTCATCTTCACCTTTCTTTTCGGTGCATCAATTACATTACTTTTTACCAAGATATTATGGACAGTGTCAGAAACACTGGCTCCGGTAGACATCCAATATTTAATACGATCTTCTTTTAAACCAAATTTATCGCTATGAGGATTGTAAAATCCGAGATCTTCAACAATACGTCCATCTAATTTAGAACGTCTCTCTCCTACAACAACGCGAAAACTGATTTGTTTCTTTTTGCCAATCGGCTTTAATCTAATAATTAACATATAAATTGATTATACGGATTTATTAACCAAAGTCAACCCCGTATTTTTTATAAATTTAATCACGGACTCTATTACTTATTTCTAAAATTCTTCCAATTTAACGGAAATTGCCCTAGAAATACCCTCTTCAGCCATACTAATTCCATACATAATCTGCGCGGATTCCATAGTAGAACGATTATGAGTGATGACCACGAATTGAGTTTTAGCCACCAATTCGCCAAGAATCTTAGAGAACCTTCTGGCATTGGCCTCGTCCAAGGCCGCGTCCACTTCATCCAAGACCACAAAAGGCGGATGCATAGCAGAAACAATTGCAAACAAAGCGCTAATAGAAATCAAAGACCTCTCGCCTCCTGATAATACTTCCAAACTATTTATTTTCTTTTTAGGCAAGTCTAAATGAAATTCTATACCAGGCTCAAACTCTTTATCGTCTTCAACACTCTCGGCAGTGGAAACTCCAGTCTCACCATTATCAACTGTTGTTACAATTTCTTGTTTTGCTTCTGCATCTGCCTTCTTCGTTCTCTTGGGAACCTTAGTAATAGCCAAACGAGCCTTACCGCCACCAAACATAATTCTGAAATATTTATTAAATTCATCGTTAATTACTTTTAATGAAGCTGAAAATTCATTATCAATTTTTTCCGTTAACTCATCAATGATTACCTCCAAATCAATCTTAGCCTTTTCCAAATCACCCAATTCTTTTGATAAAAATTGATAACGGTCTTCGGTTTCTTTAGCTTCCTTAATCAATAATTCATCCACTTCTCCAATAGCCGATAGATCATGACGCATTCTCATTATCTTCATTTCCAAATCATTAAAAGTACCACCAAAATCTTGCTCCCTCATAGCTTCAACCGCATCCAAATCTTTTACTTTTTCCAAAACGAAATCACTTGCATTCAAACCCGTTTCTTTTAATTTCAATAATAGATCCGCCTCCCTCATTTCCATCCTCTCTTTGACTAAAATCAGTTCATTTATTTGCTGATTAAGAGAATTGATATAAGAACGCTGCTTTTGTGTCTTCATCAAAATATCATGCGAATCAGCTCCCGTTTGTTCGTCTTTCTTGCGCAATTCATCCAATTGGTTATTAAAAATGCGAATTTTTTCATCAAAAGATTTTATTTTTTGAGATATTTCTTCGCGAGTCTTTTCTAAATTATCAACTTCTTCATTGGCGCTATTATCTTCTTTTTCTTTCTCAAAGACAGAATCAATTTTTACAATAATTTGTTGTAATTCTTTATGCAAAGTCTCCAAATCATTCAAATCCAAGATTTTTCCCAAAAGATCTCGGGTAGAACGCAAAGTAGAATCAATTTCCTGAAAATTAGGCTTAAAGGATGCTCTTTGAGAAGCTAAACGCTTAATACCCTGCAATTGTCCCTCAATATTCCCTAACTCTCTCAAAATAACGCCTTTTTCTTGTTCTAATTTTTCAATATTATTTCTAATATTTTTAAATTCTTGAGAAAAATCGGGACGTTTTTTATTCAAATCTTCAAATTGCTTTTCCAAATCTACTAAAATACTCTCTTCTTTTTCCAAGGTTATACGAGAGCTTTTCACCTTTTCTTCGTTTTCATTTTTACCAAGATAAATTTCTTTGAATTGACTGCCAAAAAATATTTTTTCCAATCCTCCCAAACCATTAACGATCTCTTCGCGTTTTTCCCACCTTCCCACTTGTCTACGCAAAGAACGCAAATGAGGCAATAACTCTTCCAATAAAGATCTAGTTTTGGATAAATTTTCTTCCGTAGAAACCAAACGACGCTTTGCCTCTTCTTTCTTTAATTGAAATTCTCTCAAACCCAAACTCTCTTCAATCATTAATCTTCTTTCTTTAGCCGAAGCTTTTAAAATACTGTCAGCCGAACCCTGATTAACAATAGTCATTCCCTGGCTTCCAATTTTCGCCTTGGCCAATAATTCTACAATATCTTTCAAACGCACACTACTTTGATTGATTAGATAATCGGTTTCTCCATCACGATTAATTCTGCGAGAAATCACCACCTCCTTAAAATCAATAGGTAAACTATTATCAGAATTATCTAAAGTAATAGAAACTTGCGCCAAAGACATTCTTGGTTTATTAGGCGTACCGCCAAAAATAATTTCTTCGGAACGAGCCACGCGCAAACCCTTCAAATCACGCTCGCCCAAAACCCAACGAATAGCATCAGCTACATTGGATTTTCCACTGCCATTAGGACCGACAACGGCCGTAACATTAGCGGGAAAAGAAAAAATCGTTTTATTAGCAAACGATTTAAATCCTAAAATTTCTAATGACTTAAGCTTCATAAAATAAAAAATTTACCACTGTTTTGCCTCCAAACCGTTTTTTGCCGCGACCAATTCCGCTTCTTGTTTAGAATGCCCCTCTCCCTCCGCTATCTTTTCCTCTCCCAAAAAAAGACCCATTCTAAAATGTTTGTCATGATCCGGCCCCCATTCTTCTAATAATTTATAAATGGGAGTAATGCCAATTGTCGCTTGAGCTTTTTCTTGAAATGAGCTTTTAGGATCTTTAAAACTTTTGTCGGCAATAATTCTTTCCAATTGACTTTCAATCAAGAATTTTTCAATAAATTTCTTAGCCTTATTGTATTTTTGATCCAAATAGATAGCTCCAATCAAAGCCTCAAAGGCATTGGCCAAAATATAATTTCTACCTCTGCCCAAATCCTTAGATTCCCCCTTGGATAATAAAATAAAATCGTTGAAATTCAATTCTCGCGCCACACTAGAAAGCGTATCGGCATTAACCAAAGCCGCGCGTAAATTAGTCATAAATCCCTCCGGCTCCTCCGGATAAGTTGTAAATAAATAATCACTTACCACCAACTCTAAAACAGCGTCTCCTAAAAATTCCAAGCGCTCATTATGACCCTTGCGCCATTTTGTGTCTTCATTCAAATAAGACCTATGAGTAAAGGCCTGTTGTAAAAGACTGGCATCGTCAAATTTCACTTCTATAATTTCTTCTAATTTAGAAAAATTCACTGACATTA
>Ga0209099_1000463_pt1 | contig 48356 bp, 41 predicted proteins | sample AD_JPNHW2_MetaG_FD_184430 | JGI IMG/M metagenome (GOLD analysis project Ga0209099, IMG submission 184430) | Active sludge microbial communities of municipal wastewater-treating anaerobic digesters from Japan - AD_JPNHW2_MetaG (SPAdes) (version 2) | ecosystem: Engineered > Bioreactor > Anaerobic...
CCCTTACCCAGCTGTTCAAGGACAGGGCCTGCGTCATGGACCGAACCTACCAGCTGAACATCGGCGGAAACACCGATTTCCTGAACATGCTCAGCCGGGAGAGGCTCAAGTCCAAGAAGATCAGCAAGACACAGGCTGTGCAATCCATTCTGGATGTGCCACTCAATGATGATGATATACACATCGGCCCATCGGATTATGTGCCCTGGCAGAAGGACAACAAGGTCTGCTTCCTGAGGATGGAAGGAAGGATCTTTGGAGATGTGCCAATCAACCTCGAGCTGCGCCTATCGGTGGAAGACTCTCCCAATAGCGGAGGAAGCTCCATCGATGCCATCAGGATCTGCAAGCTGGCCAAGGACAGAAAGATCGGCGGGCCGCTCCTGGCAATATCCGCTTACACTATGAAGCATCCTCCGGTTCAGTATCCCGATGAGATGGCAAAAGAGATGGTGGACAGATTCATCCGGGGTGAGACCGGCGAGATGAATAATATGGCTGTCTGCCGGCCCCAGTCAGCAGCGGTAAAGTAGACGCAGGACGCCGCCGTGCTTGTGACGGTATTATGGCCGTGTTGTGATAGCATTGTGGCAGCATATTGTGGCCGCGGAAAGGGGCCACAACGCCTGCTCTTTTTCGCTCATCCAGGAAAGCTGAGGTGCTGAATTATGTCATTCTTTGAATATGGTAGCTCCGTTCCGGTGCAGATGCTGCCCGGACTGATTCGCAGAACTCTGGTCAGTTCAGACGGACTGATGATCTGCCGGTTTGATCTCGATAAGGGTGTGGAAATTCCAGACCATTCTCATCCCCATGACCAGGCAGGATACGTGGTCTCGGGAAAGATCCGCATTACCGTAGGCGGGGAGAGCCTCGATCTTGGTGCCGGAGACAGCTACTCCGCTCCCCCCAATGTCACGCACTCGGCGCTGGCTCTGGAGGCATCTGTGGTTGTGGATACATTCAATCCACCCAGGGATGACTACCGCCCCAAAGGCGATTGAATCAAATGACAACGGAAAATATAGAGTGTTGAAAGTATTTAGCGCCCATAGGATTTTATAGGCATTTCTCGCCTAAAAAATATTCTTTGAATCTCAAGGTTTTGTAGATTCAGGCTTCTATGAGGCCTGTCGTTATACCAATTTATAAATTCGTTGAATGAAGAAAAAGCATATATATGCCGCTATATTCCTCAAAAAGCTGTTTTAGCTTCCCGTTTGTCTGCGGGTGATTTACTCTGGCCAATACGGCTTGATTCTGTGCTTTTCAAGAGAATCTTAAATTCACTGCTCCAATTGCTGTCATCGGGAATTCTATGGGCTCCAAACTCCACTCCATGATCCATGATGAGTTCCGTCATAGGGACAGAGCCTCTAATACTTATCGATCAGTTGATTAATTATCACAATGCTATTTTGAGTGTTGATTTTTGTGAATTCATCACCGTCAAACACTATTTTGGATGCATCGTCCAGAATCACGTAAATTTGATCCCAGTGCCAGCCCATTCATGCCAATCGATATGTCCTGCAGAAAGACTGTGCTTGCTCTCGTATCGAACCCAACTCCTTAGTTTCTGCTTGCTCCTGTCCTCCTGGGCCAAACCTTGCTCCCTAAAATACATTTGTATCCGATTATGTGATATGCAGATCTTATATTAGCTTGCTAATAATCGGCTCTAAAATCCGCGCGCCTAAACGATAGCAAGCGTGAACTTCGCGAACCGCCTCAGCCTACTTTTCATCGAATGCTTTTTCCGAACGGACTACCATTTCGCCCATTACAGGCTCATGCTCGCTTTCTTTGCATTTCTTGATGACCTTTTAAGCTCTGCGCTGAGACATATTGAGATCTTGCGCGATCTCTTCTATGCTCATATGCTTGCGGTGCTGAGGAAGAATGTACCGGACTTTCGTCTTGTTGAGCTCATATACTGGACTAGATATCCAAGATTAGATGGCTAGCGGAATAATTTTTGGATTCACAAAATCTCTCACTTATGCGAAATTAATTTATGCTAGAACGTAGCACGAGAAAATTGTGGTGTATGTTTGATGGCAAGCAAGATCACGGCTTCGAATCTGACTACATGGATTCAAATTGCAACCAATGGAATTAAAATGATCTGCCAAGGGGTCGCAAAGCATTCGCTTTACCGTCGATCAGTGCATATTGATATCACGATGCTATTAACCTGCTAAAGTCAAAGAGATATATATGTCGATTTTTATTAGCTCAAATGCATATAGGTTGGAAAAAAATGGAACTACCCTCTGCGGATTCATCGAAAAGAAAGGACTAAACCTTTGTTCCAGTTTGGATTTACCATATATTGAAGAAAACTGCTGCTTAAGTATTTTATACTTACAGGAAAATGATCTATTTTCTATGGGAAGCGTAATAGGATATCTTTATTGCCACCATATGGCTGTACTTGTTATAAATGAAATTGGCGGAGAAGAGGTTCACAAAATAAAAACCGAAATAGATGCAAAAAAAATGTTGATAACGGATATTGAAAGGATGTTCTTGTTCTTAGATGAGCACAGATCCGTAATCGATTATGTGTCGAAACGATTAATAGCTACAAAAGACCTCTACTCAAGAGATCAAATTAGAAAAGAATTTCGAGATTATATTCTGGAACATCTTGTGAAGCTCAAACAATCAAACAATGAGAAAGAGATGAATGGAAGTTCTATTGATAAGAAACCCGTCCTTTGAATCAGTAAGTTTGGAGTTCTGAATAATGCCTGATTTAACCGATATAACTGAGATGCAAATGAAAGAGATGGCATCTAATACAGAGAAATCCATTAAGATCCTATTCACAAATATATTAAAAATTATGGAAGAATATGGAAAAGATAAAATCGATAAATTCGTTATTGATAAAGCAATTTATGTTTCACATAATATGAATAGTGATATTGATATAAATAAAAAGAATTATGCGCTATTTTCGTCAAATAAAATAACAGATGAGAATTATGCACATAATAGAGAATCTAATAACATTGGAACTAATTCGCTCATAGCTCAATACTATGACAATTGCCGCAAAGTGGATACTTTTAAAATGATACCCAAAGAAGATACCAAAAAGATTTTTAAAAAGATTTCTAAAGTAACTCCCATAGGAATTTATGATTCAATTTACCGAATAAATCAATCAGAAATTATAAATCACCATTTAGAACCCCAGTCGAGACAAATATCTGAAGTGGATTTAGAGAGATCGAATACAAACTAGGTGGATCATGATTTTCACATTTTACTCCTATAAAGGCGGAGTTGGCAGATCAATGGCTCTTGCCAATATTGCTGAGCTATTTTATCAAGCAGGACTAAGAGTCCTAATTGTGGATTGGGATCTTGAGGCTCCCGGAATCGAAAAATATTTTGAGATAAATCAGACAGAAATATTGAAAAGTCCGGGAATTATAGATATGATTATCGATTATAAAGAACAAATGTCAAAAAACTCTATCACATCCGATTCTGATAAACTACTAATTAAGAAACCTGACTATTTTGCAGTAGATATTTCTCCGGATGACCATGAAATAGGTCGGTTACAGCTTATAACTGCCGGGAAACGCTCTGAATCGCATGTGGTAGAATATGCAAAGAATGTACTAAGTTTTAGTTGGCAGGAATTTATAGGCAAATGGGATGGAGAAGTATATCTTGAATGGATTCGTCAAAGATTTAATGACATGGCAGATGTGGTGCTTATTGATAGCAGAACGGGGATCTGTGAAATTTCAGGAGTTTGTCTTTTCCAATTAGCTGATGTTGTTGTTATGTTATGCTCTCCATGCAATCAAAGTATCGAAGGTACTAAAGAAATGATAAATTTTTTAAATGCAGAAAAATCCCGGAGAGCAAGAAATCTAGAAATTTTGGTTATTCCATCACGCGTTGAAGATAGAGCTGAAATCGAACAATTAAATAATTTTCATGATTTATTTATAAGAACATTTCAGAATTGCTTGCCTACCTCGTTCCCTGGTAATCCAGAAAACCTATGGGATTTAAAGATACCACATGTACCATATTATTCATTTGCAGAATCAGTTGCAGTTCGAAAAAAGGATGATAAGAAATATGCATGGTCTGAAGAGATGAGAAATGCTTTTAAAAAATTAGCTGATGTATTGGCAGAGATAAGTCCAAGTCCTAATTTATTCAAAAATCCGATAGAGTATTTTGCAAGGAATATTGAAAATGAAATAAGAGATCTGACAAAAGATGAGTTACTATTCTTGTTTAAAATGATTATCGAATTTGGCCAAGGGGGATCTAATCCAAGATTCCTGCAATATAATGGGGGCAATAAGCAATATTTTAAAAAATTTGAGGATTTAAATCTTCTTAAATATCATGACCATAAAATATATCTTAATAAGAATATTTCAAAACTTTTTAATATTAATATATTGAGAGAAACAATTCAACTATTAGGGGGGATAAAGAGATTTGATGACGAATTTGCAAATCAATATAGAGCATATTTGGCAACCCTAAAAATTCCAGTCGAGAGTATCAAAGATTTAATTTTGCCACAAAAATATTCAGAAGAAGTTATTCTTTTAAAGCCAGCTAATAAAGCGAAATTGAAATTAAAATTGATTGATGCTGGAAATCGTGCTGGATTTAATGTCCCGCGAGACCTATTTGATATCAAATTCGCTCTAGAGCTTCATAAAGGCAATGAAAAGGAACGATCGTTTGCTACGGCAATAGGTATTTGCGTTTCAGTTTTAGATGATGCTAACATAGATCAAGCAGTGAGTGATGCTTTAGAAAATATCGATAAAGCATCTGCTTTCAAGGAATTCTACATTTCAGTTATTCAATATGCCGGAATACAGTCACTATTCTTAAGGCGATTTAATAATTCGTTAGAATATTTTGATAAATATTACATCTTAGGTGGGGTTAGATCCTGGTATCTTCTTAAAAAAGGTCTCTTATATATTCATTTGGGAAATAACGAAGAGTCAGAAAAAATATTCAAAGATGTACTAAATTCATCTAGATCTTCTGGTGAAAAAAGGGATGAGGCACTTGCACTCTACTACCTTGGCCTTTTAGATCGAATATCAGGTGATTACGATGCTGCAATCAAGAAATACCAAGAATCTATTGAAATATTCACCCGATTTGATGATGAAAAAAAACACGAAGGAATGGTGTTATCCAGTTTGGGTGTTGTATATAGATCACTTGAAAGATATGATGAAGCAATAAAATATTACAATTTAGCAATTAATGATTTTGATAAAATAGACGACGATTATAGAAAAGCTTGTGCATTAGGGCGTCTAGGAAGTGCACAGAGAAATAAAGGGGATTATGAATCTGCGATTTCAAATTATTGCCAATCTATTGAAATTTTTAGGCGCTATGGAGATGAAACACGCCAAGGCTATGTCTTAAAAGAACTGGGGATAGTCTATATGATGCAAGATGGTTTTGCCGAAGCAATTAAATGCTTTGATGGAAGTCTGCAATTTTTTTCAAAATTGACTAACTATTCTCGGCTAGATCTCCTAAGAAAGGGGCAAACACATTATAATCTGGGCATAGCACACTTAATGCAAAGAAATAATAATTTAGCTATAACATCTATTGAAAAAGCGTTGAAAATATTTGGAGATTTAAAAGAAAATGATTTAATAATCTTTGCTTTGATGGGAATCGCAACATCTCTTCAAATCAGTAATCGTTTTGTTGATAGTCTGAAAAATTTTGATCGTGCTTTGCAGCTTTCAATCCAAAACAAGGATAAATTGAAAGAAGCTCTTATATTAGGAAAAATTGGTACGATATATAAATCATTAAATGATTATGATAATGCCATAGAAAGTCTTCAAAAATCATATAAATTATTGAATGAAATGAATGATTTATCAGAATTTATTTTATATAAGATTGGTTGGATCTTGGGAGAATTGGGCGAATCGTACCTAAAGAAAAATAAAATGCAAGACGCAACTAGAAATTTGGAGAAAGCACTTGGCATCTTTCAAGAACTTGGTGATCGTTCCAAAATTAGCTGGATAATGGAAGGACTTGGGCAAGTGTATGAAGCTGAACAACAATTTGAAAAAGCAATGCAGCTATATGAAACTTCATTGAAGATTTTAAAGGAAAATGATAGCAGAACCAAAGGCGAAACTACATTGGATGATGCAGAATTTTTTGTAATGCAAGGCAAATACAATTGCGCCATAGAAAAATATTACCAGTCATTAATAATAACAAGAAAACAAGGAGATCCGAAACTTGAAGGCAAGATAATTCACAGAATTGGTGAAGTCTATCGAAAGCTCGAACAGTATGAAAAAGCCTTAAAGTATTTAGATGATTCAAAGAGATTATTTGGGTCAATTAGGGACCGCGAAAACATGGGGAGAGTACTTTGCGAAATAGGATTGGTTTATAGAGATAAAAAAGATTTTAAAAAATCCATTCGCATGATAAATGGTTCAATAAAAATCTTTAAAAAGGTTAATAATATTTTCCGAGAGTCGTGGGCAACAGAGCACCTTGCTGCGGTGCATTTAATGAATCAAGATTGGAGAAAATCAATACATGCATTGAACCATTCTGTAGAATTGAACCCTAAATCTGCATTTTCTCATCTATCGCTGGCATTGTGTTATCGTTTGGTGAATGATAATAAAAGATATGATAGGGAATTTGCCGAAGCGGAAAAAATATTAATGAAAGATGGCACCGGAAGCTACGATTTAGCATGTCTTGAAGCGATAAGAGGTGATAAGAAAAAGGCATTGATGCTGCTTGAAAATGCTTTAGAGAATGATCTGGCAATTAGAAAATTTTTCAAAGATGATCCGCATTTCATTGAATTGAAATCCGAGAGAATATTCAGGGATTTGGTTATGAAGTATACGGACTATTCGGATATTAACATATATTCGTGGAACATATAATTAGTTATAATAGTGGAGTAGTACTATGACTATAATAAGTATTATAAATAGGAAAAATACACGTGATGAAATCTCTTCCGCCGAGATCATCTTATCTTGTTTAGCAGGATTTTTTCTTTTCGCATTTTTGTGTATATTTTTATATAATAAATTAATATTATATGAAGGCAATTCGCTTCGACTGATTCACTTAAAGGAGGAATTCACTATTGGTGAAGTTCTTACATTTTTATCCTTGCTTGGATCAGCGTTGGCATTTATTGTGGGCTGGCTCCATAACGAAAGACAAAAGAGAGAACAAGAAGCCAAGAGCCATTTAGAGAAACTTGAGGCATCTAAAAAAGAATATTTGACGCGACAACAAATATATCAAAAAGAGTATGCAGATAAGATTCGAAATTCCGCTACAGAGATCATGGCGAAATTGAATCGATGGAGAGACTTGAATCTGCTTTTTATGGAGGAGATCCAGCCAATTATAGAAGAAACGGACCATATACTCGTCAAGGAAAATAAAACGGAAGCGGCAAAATCATACTTGTGGAAAGGAATTATTGACTCTCGCCTTATTGCCCACAAAAGAATAAATGAAGAAGAAATCGAAATTGCATACAAGGATTTATATGGGTATGAGCCAGAAATTGAAAGAAATTTCGAAACTGTTTTGCAGAAATATAAATACTTAGATAAGCGCATTTTCCAAATGCTGCAAATAATTACCCAAAATGATATTGACAGGACCAAAGAGCCATTTAAAAGAAATGATTTAGGAAATCGGCTTGGAAATTCATTGGGTTTGACTAGATTCTTGTATGAATGTCTTGCAGAAGATATCACTTTGCCATTTAGGGACGATATAATAAAGTTAATAAAGTCGACTGATGAGACGATTTATATAAAGAAAATAAGGACAAGAAAATTAGATGAATTGTTTGGATTTGAAGAGGGTTTTTTTTGGGCATTAAATGGCTTGAACTTCTGTTTCTTAAAAGATTATAAAGAAGCTTTAAACTGTTTCAATAAAGCCCTCAGATGGGCTCCTAATCGGTATGGATATTTAGCAGGAAGATCACTTGTTCATCAAGCTCTAAACATGACAGAAGCTGCGCAACGCGATAGGGATCAAGCATTGAGTTTAGTTCCAGGAAGTCCCTTAAAAAATGATTCAAATTATTCTATGCTTCAAGCTAAAGAGGATATATATTTATATGATTTCAGCGCATGGAGATCCAAAATATATGTCTAAATAAGTTTCGGCAATTTGCTCAGACGATCGAATTATTGATATCAAGAGGGATATATATGGTAAATACTCTGCGCCCCAGACCGCTCAACTATGCCAGAAAATTAAATGAATACATTAAATCCAAACCTCCTGAGGAATTGCTGAATCTTGAGGGGCCGGGGACGGAATCCTTGGCCGCGTGGTTTCTGGGGCCAAAAGCCGAAAACCAGGACCTCTTTTCCGAGCTCATAGCGCAGGCAATCAAAGCCAACTGCAATGACCGAATGGAGTACTACAGCCATGACCCAAAATATGTCACTGAAGAGCTGAAGAGGAGCGAAGAGTACAAGCATTGCGTAAAATACATGAAGCGCGAGTACGGCGAACTGTTAAAGAGGCTCAAAAAATCCGTTCCATTCTTCAGCTATCGATATCAAGCCCACATGAACTGGGACCTGACAATGCCTGGCATGATGGGATACTTCTCTGCCATGCTCTACAACCAGAACAACGTGGCCGCAGAAGCTTCGCCCGTCACCTCCTACCTTGAAGCCCTGGTGGGAAGCGACCTCTGCAAGATGCTGGGATTCAATACTAAACCCCCAAAGGATAAAAAGGCCATCCTGCCCTGGGGGCACATCACCTGCGACGGATCTGTCGCCAATCTGGAGGCCATGTGGGCGGCGCGAAATTTAAAGTACTATCCGGTATCAGTTGCAGCCGCTCTGAAGAGCGAGCAGTCTCTGCAAGCGGCAAAGGGGATGACCGTGCCCCTTCCGGACGGCAGACGCTGCCCGCTCATCGATCTGGATGCCTGGACTCTTCTGAACCTGGGAATCGATGATGTTCTAAATCTCACTCAGAGGATGCAGCTGGAGTACGGAATTTCAGCAGAGGATATTAACAAGGCTCTGGACCCTTACACCATTCAGAGCCTGGGCTTTGAGCAGTTTAGCAGACGCCTCCTCAAAGATGCTCTGCCGCCCGTCCTGATGGGCCCTGCCACAAAGCACTATTCATGGCCGAAGAATGCGGCGGTTCTGGGCATTGGCAAGAATAATTTCCTGAATATCAATGTGGACAGTGATGCCCGAATGGATAGCAAGCATCTGCGAAGCCAGCTGGACAAATGCCTGGCAACGAGACAGCCTGTGCTGATGGTGATTGTGGTCCTGGGATCGACAGAAGAGAGCGCAGTCGACCCACTGGCGGAAGTGATCGCCATGAGGGAAGAATACCGGAAATCGGGGCTTGAGTTTGTCGTCCACGTCGATGCTGCCTGGGGTGGCTACTTTGCCAGCCTTCTGAGAAAGCCTCATGCCGGCTCATCCGGGTTGATAATGGACTGCCACACCCCGGACTTCATGCTGAGCGATTATGTGACAACTCAGTACAATGCCATCCCAAAGGCGGACTCGGTTACAATCGACCCACATAAGGCAGGCTACATTCCTTATCCTGCCGGAGGGCTCTGCTATCGCAATCGAAGCATGAGAGACCTGGTGGCATTCCTGGCTCCGGAGGTCTATCATGGAGAGAAGGTCGATGCTGCCATGGGCGTCTTCGGAATCGAAGGATCAAAGCCGGGAGCATCTGCCGCGGGTGTCTACCTGAGCCACCGCGTCATCCGTCCCGACCAGAGCGGCTACGGAAAGATTCTGGGAAAGGCGCTCTTCAACAGCAAACGCTTCTATGCAGGCATTGTCACCCTTGCCGAGCCGGATGATCCATTCATCGTCGTTCCAGTGCAGCAGATTCCTGCAGAGAGGGAGGGCAAAAGCCAGGAGGAGATCACCAGACAGCTTCGGGAGATAAAGAAGAGCATCGTCGAGAAGGAGAATCAGGACATAACGCCGGAGGGGCTGAATCTGCTGAAAAAGCTGGGGTCCGACCAGATCATCATCACCTATGCCTTCAATTTTAAGGATAGGAACGGCGCTCTCAATACCGACCCCAAGAAGGTAAACGATTTCAACCACAAGATCTTCGAGGCGCTCAGCCTGTCTCCGGACGATCCCGACAATAAGCCGGAACTGATCATCACCACATCCCAGTTTGAGCCGGAGGTTTATGGCCAGGAGTTCGTGCGCACCTTCATGAGGCGTCTGGGAGTCGATGATTCCGAACTGATCACAATGAACTTCCTATCATCGACCACCATGTGCCCCTGGCTCACGGACACGGAAAAGGGCAACTTCGTTCCCGAGCTTACAGGAGCCCTCCTAGATGCGGTAATCGAGGTCGTCCGGAAATTTCAGGCATAGGTCCAGCCTATGCCCATTCATTTTAGATATTAAAAAAAATATTAAATAAATTTAAGGGACCTCATTGCACTCACGAAGAACCCTTCTTGCTCATGCAATATCCCAAAGCAAACCTATTTAGCAAAATCGATGAAAATCCCCATCAGTTTATCTGCCTCAAAGTACCCGTAAACCGGATAATTGCCTGGGGCGGGTTTGAAATGCAGGCTATTGCCACCGTCGCTGGCAATGATCATGCCGGAAGATACATCCAGGTATCCGATAATCCTCAGGTCCAAATTAGGGCCAGCAATGCCATTTCCCTGGCTCCCGCCTGCTGGCGCGCCTGAGGAGAAGGGCTCTCCGCCAGTCCATGCGCTGCCGATGCCTTTGTTAAAGAGATTCTCTGCCGAAGCTTCTGCGGGACGCTTTCCAACCGGATCATCGGCCTGGGCCCCGCATAGCGGAAGCATAGATAGCAATGATGCTGCTACCAGCAAAACCAATATCGACTTTGTTAACACCTTCATTAGATCAGCACCCCCGATAATACTATTTCAAGGTGATCAAACCACCAGATCACGAAATAATGTTATCCGCACTATATTATATTGCTTTCCCTGTCGCTCCATTGCATAGTTCCGACTGTGCCTTGAGAAAGATTTATATTGCCAGGATAGCATTGTAAACCAAAAACACCTGTATGGGTTTACAATATGCGAGAGACAATCATGAATGAGTCCGCCATAATAATAGCGCTTTATCTGCTGAGCATGCTGGCAATCAGCGCCTGGGGACCACGCCTGAAGGGACTGGATGATTTCCATCTGGCCGGCAGGAATATGAGAACGATACTTCTCATCGGCACCTTCTGCGCAACAATTGTGGGGGCCTCTTCCACCATCGGAATGGCCGGCCTGGGGTTCAAGAGGGGCCTTCCCGGAGCCTGGTGGATGCTCTCCGGCACAATTGGAATGCTTGTCCTGTCGCTTTTCCTTGCCGAGAAGATCAGATCTCGCGGCCTGTATACTCTGCCGGAGCTGGTTGGATCCTTTTACGGCCAGAGGGTCAGAACTGCCGCCTCGCTTCTCATCGCCGTCTCCTGGATTGGCGTTATCGCCGTGCAGATCTCTGCCGCAGGCAAGGTTCTTTCCGCCGTATTTGGAGGAAGCGGCGCACTTTTCATGATTGCCTGCAGCCTGGTATTCATTCTCTATACCGCACACGGCGGGCAAAGCTCGGTGATAAGAACAGACCTCGTGCAGTTTCTGATAATAATAACCGGAATGACGGCGCTGTTCTTTGCAGCCCTTGACTTGCAAGGAGCCGGACCGATCCTGAGCAGCAGCTTTCCAACCTCTGCCCAGATGGGTGGCTGGGATGTCCTATCCATGATAATAGTAGTGGGATCGGCCTATCTTGTCGGACCGGATATGTACTCCCGCCTGCTCTCTGCATCTAGCCCAAAGCAGGCCAGGATCTCAGCGCTATTTGCGGCAATCATCCTCATACCGCTGGCATTGCTCATCACCTCCCTGGGTGTCTTCTGCCGATCGATTTATCCCTCAGTTAATCCGGAAGAGGCTATAATATCGCTCATGACCGGCCTGCTCTCGCCAGGAATGGCGGGACTTGTGGCCGCGGCCCTTCTCGCCGCTTTCATGTCATCCGCAGACACGAGCCTCATGACGGTCACATCCATCATCACCTTCGATATCTACAAAAAAGCAAGGCCCGATGCAGATGCAGACAGTCTGATGAAGATCTCCCGAACAGCAGTGGTTTTCATCGGATTCTGCGCCCTTCTCCTGGCGATCTCCCTGCCAGGCATCATCAAGACCCTGCTCATCGCTTACACGGTCTACACCAGCGGCCTGCTCCTGCCCACGATAGCCGGGTTCTACAAAGAGCGGCTGGGCCTGACCTCAGGAGGAGCGCTATGTGCCCTTGTTGGTGGCGGAGCGACTGCACTCTTCCTGGGACAGAGCTTTCCACTAATGGGCATGACAGTGTCGGGAGTGCTGCTGCTGGCAGTAAGCTGTCTGGAGAGAAGGCGCGACAAAGGAAAGAGAAGGAGAGACGGAAAAATGCCAGTGCTGCAAATGAAAAGCCTTTAATCCATTGGCGTTCCTGCAAATAGGATTGATGTGCATTAGAAGCAGAGAGACAGCCGGGCTTATAACATATCTTTTGATAATATTTGCAACCATTAATTCAATTGCTGCGACCGCCGCAATGGGCGGGACAGATCAAGCTGCACCTGGCGGCAATGAAACCAAGATCATCGGAATCGATGCCGCAGCTTTTCCAAAAATAACCGTCAATATCTTTGTCGACAACATCTGTCCAGAATACCGTGACCTAAAGAAGGATGATTTCAGTGTTATGGAAGATCAGAACCATACTGCAATCCGCAATTTCCATTTCACAGGCAATTCCACAGGACAGAAGCTCGATCTGGCGATAGTCTTCGATGAAACGGGCAGCATGGATAACGAGATTAATGCCTTAAAATCAAAGATCCGTGAACTGACTGAAAAGATCAATGCAAGCAAGCTGGATGCCAGATATTCTCTGGTCACATTCAATGGCACAGATGTAATAACTCGGGCCAACTGGACGAATGACTCCGGATCATTTAGAAAGGCGGTGGGCAAACTCGCCACATCAGGCGGAAGTTCCGATCTGCCGGAAAATTCGCTGGACGGGATAGAGAGGGCGCTATCTCTTGGGTTCAGGCTGGATGCTCAGAAGATCATCATCGTGGTAACGGATGAACCATCCCAGCAGAAGGGCGACGGAAAATCCCATTCGGCTTATGCGATGGGCGATGTGAAAAGAGATATCCTGGGGTCCGGTGCCATGCTGATAGCCGTCTCGCCGGACTTTCGCAGTGCCTATGTCGATCCCAATGTGCCCCGCTCCGATCTGGCCAGGTATGCAGACATGAGGCCGCTTGCTAATGAATCCTCCGGCATGTGGATCAACATAAACAAGGCGGATTTCGCAGAAATTTTAAGTCAAATCCAGGGAATTCTCACCGGGACATATGTCATCGAGTACACGTCGCCCGACCTGACTCCAGCCGAAAACCGAACGGTTTCGGTCTCTGTGGATGCTCCTGGATGTCTGAAAGGCGAAGCCTTCGCAGCTTATCTCTCTCCGGGAAATGCGTCGAAAAGCGTTCCAAAAACCGTCCCGAAGAGCGTCCCTAAAAGCAATGTTCCGCCAGTGATAACCGGCCTCGCTCCGAATAAGCCGAGCCCGCAGCAAGCAGGCTCAGTCGTATTGTGGACCGCAAACGCAACCGATCAGGATCGCGATCTGATTCTCTACAAGTTCTTTTGCAGCGGCATCGCTGCAACCGACTGGCAGCTTAGCAACCAGTGGCCCTGGAACACAACTGAAGGCGCTTTTCAGATAGAGGTTCGGGCGAGGGATGGATTGCATGCCGGTCCCAATGCCGCGGATGATCGCAGATCTGAATCATACAGAATAACTGCGTCGAATGTATCGGGAAAGATTCCTGCTATAGCCGTAGCGGCAGAAAAGCCTCCCGCTGGCTCCTGGATGAAGACCTTCGGTGGGGCAAAAGATGATATGGGCTCTGACGTCCAGGTGAGCTCTGATGGGGGATACATCGTAACTGGCCACACATCCTCTTATGGAGTCGGAGGAATGGACATCTGGCTGATCAAGACCGATTCTGCCGGCGAGGAGATATGGAGCCGGGCCTTTGGAGGCGACGGGAATGAGTTTGCCACATCCCTCCAGAAGACAGATGATGGCGGATATGTCATCACCGGCATCACGTACTCCTTTGGTGCGGGGGAAAAGGATCTCTGGCTGATCAAGACCGATGCACAGGGAAAAGAAGAGTGGGATAAAACCTTTGGAGGATCTTGGGATGACGTAGGCGTCTCCGTTCAGCAGACTGCGGACGGGGGATACATCGCAATCGGTGCTACGGGCTCATCGGGTCCCACCACCATCTGGCTGGTCAAGACCGATGGCCTGGGAGAGACGGAATGGGAGAGAACAATTGATCTCAATTCCGATGTCGGACAGATATACATGGGATCGTCCATCCAGGTGGCAGGCGACGGAGGATACATCGTTGCCGGGGATTCGTCAAGAGGGAGCATCATTTTGATCAAGACCGATGCCCAGGGCGGAAAACAGTGGGAGAAGATCTTCGGAGGATCGGCAATTGATAGGACAACTGTCAGCGTCAACAGCAGAGTTCTGCTGACCACTGATGGCGGCTATCTCATAGAGGGATCCAAATCTTCAGAGGGCTCTGGAGGAATGGATCTCTGGCTGATCAAGACCGATTCCGCAGGCAATGTGATCTGGAGCAGGACCTACGGCGGCGAAGGCGATGACTATGGCACTGCAGTCCAGCGGACGGCGGATGGCGGATATATCATAGCCGGCCATACATCTTCAAGCGGAGAAGGCGGGGCGGATCTATGGCTTTTCAAGACCGATTCCGCCGGCAATGTGATCTGGAGCAGGACCTTTGGCGGCAAGGAGGGCGACTATGGTACTGCTGTTCAGCAGACGGCGGATGGCGGATATATTGTGACGGGACGGACGGCATCCCATGGGGCCGGCGGCGTGGATATGTGGCTCATCAGAACCGACGGAAATGGAAATGTCGAGGCAGGAGAAGAGGACATTGGCTCGAATGAAGGCCCGGGCTCCAAAGAGGGGCCAGGCGGGGAAAAGAGCCAGAGCCCTGAAGTGACCAAGCCTGTTCAGTCCATCCAGGCAGGCCAGTCCAGCCAGCCGGGCCAGCATCAACTATTCGATAAGGATTTCCGCATCTGATTGTCTGATTGCCGCTATGCGCATTTCATTCCCCGGTATATCGAGACAACAGTGCCGATTATGCATAATAGCCCCGCCAGCATCATCACTCGACTTACCGTGGATGAGAGCAGCACCGGACCGGCCTCTAAAAGAGTCCCATAGTATCCTGCCCGGGCGAGCTGCAAAGAGACCAAAACCCCGGAAAAGGAGACGCCCAATGCCATTCCCAGGTTTCTGATGGTGGCGGTGAAGCTGGAAGCGATGTTTATCTTATCTCTGGGCAGGGACCTCATTGTTTCAGTGTTATTTGGGCTCTGGAAAAAGGCCCCGCCTATGCCCAGGAAGACGAAGGCGAACAGCATCTGCCTGGGATCGCTGCCCAGGCTTGCCGCAAGAGATCCGAGGCGGATCATGGAAACCGCCATGATCGCCATTCCCAGGGCGGCCAGGTATCGGAACTGATGTTTGTCGTAGATCCAACCTATAACCGGGGCGCCGATGACCATTATGGCCGGGACAATGAGGTAGATCAGGCCAACCTGTGATGGGGTGTAGCCCCTCACACCCTCAAAGTAGAACGGGCCCAGGATGGATATCATCAGATTGGACACGAAGAATATTATCATGCTGACACATGGCAGCACAAACATCCTGTAGCGAAAGATGGACAGGTCCAGCAGCGGAGCCTTTTGCCTGGACTCGTTTATCACGAAAGCGGCCAGAGAAAGGATGAAGATCATTGCCAGGGCGATATTGGCAGGGCTGGGAGAAAAGCTGACGGAAAGCTCGCCCAACAGAGCCATCATAGAGACCATGAAAGTTATCAGAGTGGCAGCCCCGATCAGATCGACATTCAGGCTGTCGGATGTTTTTTCCTCAATTTTCATGTACCTGGAGGAGAGCAGCAGCTGGACGATGCCTATGGGTACGTTGATCAGGAAAATATATTTCCATCCCAGCAGGTCGACAATAAAGCCGCCCAGAGTGGGACCGAGGATGCTGCCGATAGCAACCGTGGCTCCGATGTAGCCCATTGCCCGGCCCTGCTCGCCCCTGGGAAATGACTGGAAGATTATGGCTGAGCTTATGGAAAACATCATAGCCGCTCCAGTGGCCTGGACTATCCTGCAGAGCACCAGCATGTTCAGGCTTGTAGACAGTCCGCAGGCCAGAGAGCTGAAGGAAAAGAGGGCTATTCCAAGAAGGAAGAGCCTGGCCTTGCCGATATATTCTGCGACCTTGCCGAAGATCATGAGCAGGCTGGTAAGGGTGACCAGATATGAGGTCATGATCATCTGCGACTGGGCGATGTTGACCCGGAAATATCCCGTGATGGTTGGAAGGGCAATGCTGACCACGGACCCATCGACCACTGCCATCAAGACGCCTGTGAGAACAAGCAGCAGAACAACATAGCGGTTCTTGCTGCCAGATTCCTGCCTCAGATCTTCGCCTTCTCCGTTCATCCGATCCATCTCATTGTAAATCCCTGCTGAATAGATTCTGCCCGTAAGTAGATTCCGGTGAATGGAGAGGGCAAAAGAGGCGAATAGCTGTCGAATGGAATGAATCGAATGGAATGAATCGAATGGAATTTAATCTTCGTAATAATCGCAATAAGAAACAAAAAGAAGCAGACAAAAATTTTGAAAAAATCCCTCCGGCCTCAGCTTCCCAGATACTTCTCCGGATTTGCGTCGAATGCCTTCTTGCATCCCGGAGCGCAGAAGTAGTACATCTTTCCTTTATACTCGCTCTTGAGCCTGGCAGTCTTCTCGTCGACTGTCATCTTGCATATCGGATCTATCGCCATTATCCAAGCCTCACAATCCTTTGCTGCTATTTATTCTCCTGGGATCTATTTCTCATTGCCGGCGGTATATACTTTTTGAGCAAGAGGGATAAGGTGACAACCGTTACCGAGCTGAGGGCCATCGCAAGACCTGCCAGCTCAGGGCGGAAGGTTATGCCAAAACCCGGGTAAAGAGCGCCTGCTGCCACTGGAACCAGGGCTGCATTGTAGGCAAAGGCCCAGAAGATATTCAGCCTGATTCGCGAGATCACCTTGCGGCTGAGCTGTATTGCCGCCACCACTGCCAGAAGGTCGTCTTTCATGAGAACGATCTCTCCCGCTTCAATGGCCACATCGGTTCCACTGCCGATGGCAATTCCCACATCCGCCTGAGCGAGAGCAGGAGCATCATTGATTCCGTCGCCCACAAAGGCAACCTTTCTGCCGCTCTGCTGCAGCCTCTTTATCTCCTGAGACTTGTCCTCCGGCAGGACCTCGGAGAGAACTTCCACTATTGCCAGCTGTTCGGCAACCGCTGCTGCGCTCTTTGCGTTGTCCCCGGTGATCATCGCTACTGATAGGCCAAGCTTCTGAAGATCTGCAACCGCTCGCCCGGCAGACTCCTTGGGCCGGTCTGCGACGGCCAGAACTCCGCCAGCCCGGCCATCGATGGCGACTAGCAGGGCTGTCCGCCCCTCTTCTTCATATCCGGAGGCCGTTTCAAGCAGCTTCGGAGAAAGCTCGATTCCCTCGTCCTTGAAGAGCATCCTGTTTCCGGCGACAACGCTCCTGCCGGCAACCTGGGCGACAACGCCCTTTCCCGGCCTGGCCTCGAACTTATCGCCATCCTCCTGAGCAGGCAGAGCAAGGTTCAGCTCTCGGGCCTTTCTAACTACTGCCTCGGCCAGAGGGTGCTCAGAGGGCAGCTCAGCGCCCGCTGCCAGGCCGAGCACCTCCACCTTGCTCAGGCCGCCGAAGGCAGCCATCTCCACTACATCGGGCCTTCCCACAGTCAATGTGCCGGTCTTGTCAAAGGCGACGACATTGAGCTTGTCCGAGGCTTCCAGAGCTTCCCCGCTCTTGATCAGGATTCCCAGCTCCGCTCCCCGGCCTATGCCTACTGTTATGGCCGTGGGCGTCGCCAGGCCCAGTGCGCAGGGGCAGGCTACCACCAGCACGGATATCAGTGAGGTGAGGGAGAAGAGCAGGGTATTGTGAGCTACGAAATACCAGTAGACAAATGATGCAAAAGCTACCGTCAGGATGGTGGGGATAAAATAGGCCACCGCCCTGTCTGCGATCCTCTGCACCGCCGGCCTCGTTCCCTGGGCCTGTTCCACCAGGGCGATGATCTGAGCAAGCACGGTATCTTTTCCTATCCGTTTAGCGGTGAACTTTAGCGAGCCGTTCCCATTGATGGTGCCCCCCACCACCCGGCTGCCCGGCTTCTTGGAGACGGGAATGCTCTCCCCGGTGATCATGGCTTCATCAACGTAGCTTTCTCCTGCCGTAACCGTGCCGTCTGCCGGAATCTTCTCTCCGGGCCTGACGACAAGCAGATCGCCGACCATCACCTCGTCTACAGAGACCTCAACCTCCCGGCCATCTCTCAGAAGGGTGGCTCTCTTGGGGACCAGGCCCACCAGCTTCTTGATTGCTTCAGAGGTGCGGCCTTTGGCTCCGGCCTCCAGGTAGCGGCCCAGGGTGAGAAAGGAGGCCAGCATCACTGCCGTCTCGTAGAACATGAAGTCCGACGTCAGGACTATGCCGAATGTTCCCAGGATGGATGAGCCGTAGGCCACGCCGATTCCCATGCCGTACATGACATCCATATCCAGGTTTCGGTTAGCAAGCGATCGCAGTGCCGCCCGGAAGATGGGGCGACTAACATAGACGAAGACCGGCGCGGATAATATGAGCATGAACAGGCCCATGAAATTGGGATATGCCATGGCGATCTGCATGGGCACGATTTCATGGACTGGAAGGTACATGAGGGCCATGAGAAAGATGCTGGCGGCAAAGCCGATGATGATGCGCCGCTTCTTGTCTGCCTGGTCCCTGAGAAAGGCCTCCTTCTCCCTATCCGCCAGCGCCTCCTCGCCTTCAAGCCCCAAGAATTCGTAGCCCGTATCGACTATGGCCTTCTTCATCTCCTCCAGGCCCACGATGCGGGGATTGAAGGTGACGTAGGCCTTCTCAGACGCCAGGTTAACCCGCACCTCCACGACGCCATCCAGCTTCTTGAGGGCGATCTCCAGCGCCCCCACGCACATGGCGCAGACCATGCCGCCGACCTTGAGGACGACTTTTTCGTCTATCACGTCATAGCCGGCGTCCCGCACCGCCTTTTCCAAATCATTAAGGCTCAGCTTCTCGGGATCGTATTCGACCGATGCCGTCTCCGTGCCCAGGTTGACGAATGCGGCTGCCACGCCATCCAGATTGCGCAAGGCCTTTTCAATGGCAGCAGTGCAGGCGGCGCAGACCATGCCGGAGACCTTGAGCTCGGCCTTTTTATTGGAGGTCATAAATCTAAATAAACCTCTCAAACCTCTCTTTTCCGACCTTGCATATGGGACAGACCTCAGGAGGCCCTTCCCGGGCGCAGAGATAGCCGCATACGGTGCACCTCCAGACGGGAAGGGAGAGCTTGAAGGCCACCTTTGCAATATCTGCGCCCAGCGCTTCTTTGGATGCGTTTTTCGCCTGAAGCCGCGCCGCTCTCTCTTCGGGCGGAAGCCTTCTCTCCGGAATTGAAGCCAGCTCTTTCTCGCCCTTCAGGACCGCTTTGGAAACATAAAGCGCACAGTAGCAGGCGCCAAATTCTGTGATGTCCGCGTCTCTGTAGTCACAGGGGCAGATCAGGTCCAGGTCCTCGGCTTTGACTCCGGAGGCCAGGCGGCAGGGACAGGCGCGGTAGCCGTAGCGTTTCTCGTTTACGAGCAGGCCTCTGGCCAGGCCCTTCACAAAATCCGCATCTGAATTGAGGTTATATCCGCCCTGTTTGGCATCTCTTTCAAGGCGGGAGCACAACCGGTCTACCTCATCATCAGCTGGCGGCACGAAATCCTCTTCCATCAGCTCAGAGCCTCCCGGATCTCTTTTTCCTTAAGTCCCACTATGCTCTTCTCGCCAATGACAAGCGTTGGAAACGAGAGGCTTGAGTTGTATTTCTTGACCTCGGAGATCGCCTCCGCCCTCTCTTCGCCCTTGAGCAGATCAACATAGATGTAGTCGAAAGCTATGCCCAGAGATGAGAGAAATTCCCTGGTCTTCTTGCACCAGATACAAGTGCTCAGGGCAAAGAGCCTGACCTTGCCCTTATCCTTTCCTGCGACATGCTCGAATTTCATCGGAATTACCAGCAATAGACAATGCGCTGTTTGACGATAAGTAACTACTGATAGCTGCCATTGTTCGCAGACTGCACCTTCACCGGACAGGACCCCAGCGCGGTGCAATTCTCCTGCGTGGCGTTGTTCGTGGCTACAGCTGGCTCATTTGGGCAAGTGCCGTTCAGGCTGCAATTTCCGAGACAATTCAGGCTGCAATTGCCACTACAGCTCTCTTTTCCACAGCAGGAACTGCGGTCTTCGGAAAATGGACAGGAAACGCCGGCGCCATTCAGTATCAGAGCTGTTCCCGCCAGGAGCAGGATCAATGCGACTATTGGATGCTTATTCATAATATATCAGTTCGGCTTTTTTCTATTAATAATTCATCGGCAAACAACCCAATATCCAGGCCTGCCCGGCGTTGAGGTTGGGCTTACGCCCCGCAGCGCATCTAGCTGCGCGCGGCGCTCCACCAAAAAGAGCGACACGACACAGCTAAAATAGATCTGCGTGCCTGCCGTTTTAAAAAAATGAAGTGTTCCTGTACCCAATTAAGGGCAAGAAACATAGATTCCGGATCCCAGCCACCAGTTCTCATCCACTTTCATTGCATAGCCGATCTTGAACTCGTCTTTATTATCATGAGCTGGATTTGGGAAGATAAAGTAAGTAAATCCTTTTCCACCCTTGGCAACCTCTATCAGGTTCCGGATGTAGGGAACGCCATTGGAATCCGTCTGGTTTATTTTGTCCTTGCCGATCCAATCAGGTTTGAAGGGATGGGCAATGTTGGTTCCATTGAAGTCATAGGCATAGATGTAGAGGTTCCCCTGGACGAATGAGCCGGTCCTATTGGAAAATTCATCGAGCGCTTTATCTCTGCCATTTTCATGGGCATAGGCCACGGCAGATTCAACAAAAGATACCAGTTCCGTCGTGTTATATGCCTCTGTATGCGAATCATTTGCAGATCCTACCGATTTTTCGATTGCTAAAGCCGATGGCATGAGGAAAAATGCTGCCGTCAGCAGCAGAATCGATGCCATGAGCATATTCCATCTTTTCATCTTTTTATCACATCTTAACGCTATTTGCCTTCATTTAATCCCAATATCGAGATTAGGGTGAATCACAAAAAGGAAACCGCAGCAGATAATATTGCAGGATTGCCCAATTTGAAACACCCCTGGAAGGCAATATCAAGTGCCCTTATGAAGATTGCGCCACAGAATGCTGAAATACAATAATACCTTATTTTTTTGGCAGTGGATTGCTGCAAGCAAGTGGCTTTGAACAATACTACTAAAAATTTTTGTGGGCAGATTTCAGGCAGGCCTGTTTTCATGCGCCAATTGTAAATTCAAGGCACGAATCAAGGCACGAGCGAGATGATAAATGCCCGTCCCCGCTTATCCAGGACGATCTTATTCTCGCGACCCAGCCAGCCCAATGCACCATAGACCAGCTCCCTGCTCAATCCAGTCAATTTCACAAGATTATCGATGGCGCTGGGACCATTTTGATTGAGGGCCTCCCAGACAATGCCGGCATTTATGCCGAAGACCGACTCGACCGCTATTTCCGTCATAGCCTGTTATATGATCTCATAATAAATTAAGATAACCTAGGAAGGTTGGCAATGGAAATGTAAAAATACAAAAATATAAAAATGTGTGTGCGGCTATCATGGAGCGGGGCCGATAAGCCACACATTTTTCCCGCGTTCCTGGCACCATTTTTTGCAGTTTCTCCTCTTTGCTGTTTCGCATCAATAGGAGCGAATGGCGACCAGTCGCCACTCGTTGCCATGAAGACCTACCGTCGTCCAGCATATCTCTTTGGTGACATTTTCGTCATGCTCTTTGTTGAGGAAGACATAGCTTCCCATTCCGGACCGCTCCGCCACCACATCTCTGCCCAGAGCCAGCAGCTGAGGATACGGCTTGTAAATGGGATCCTCAAAGAGATTCCTTCCGATCTGACTGGAATCGGTGTCATACAGGTTCAATCCATCCTTTTGTATGACTGTGACGCTGTAATTCGTGCCATTGAGCAGAGGCTCGGCTATCGATGCAATGACCTCATCGGGCCTCATTATTGCACCCACTGCCCCGATGAGCTGCCCGGAGGCGGAGAAGACCGGATAGGAGATAATAGAAGCATTGTAGCCCTCCACCAGCCTGAGGACCTCGCTGAAGTCAGGGCTCTTGGTTTGCATCAAGCGGACTGTGGATTCGCTTTTGCTGATATCGGCGCCTTCGAAATTCCTGTAAGCGGCCGGCTCAGCGATATCGATCTTCCCTTCAATGCTTCCCGTGGTCGCTTCAATGAAAGAGGAGCCTGAATTGGTAAGGTTTTGCAGGATCTCCCTGGCTTTTTCCCCTTTGATTCCTGCGGCTATAAGCTGATAGGATGAATCCGCTACTTCCTCATCCAGATCATTGAGCTTGCCCTGCAGATCCGCCTGTAGAAGCAGGAGGAAGTATGCCATGTTGCTCTCTTTGCTGCCGGCCACGCTGCCTGTCAGGTTGCTCAATATGATGCTCGATATGCCGCTATCATTCTCACTCTCTCCGCTCAATTGCGCTCTGTAGATCCCGGCACCCAGATACCAGGTGTTATCAACCTTCATCACATAGCTTACCTTGGGCTCGCTCTTATTGGTGAGAGGATTATTCCAGTCGTACTCGTAATAGCCGCTCCCGTTCAGGGCGATGGCCCGCATATTCCTGTTGATGTAGACTCCTTTGTCATTTTGAATATTCGAGCGATCGGTGCCCACCTCTTTGGGCATGAACGGCAGGCACAGGGATGTGCCGTTAAAGTCATGGGCGAAGATGTAGACATCTCCTCTCACCCAGGATGAATTCAGGTCCATGAAGTCCTTTATCGCTTCATATTTTCCAGCATCCCTGGCATGTGCTGCCGCAGATTGCACAAAGAACGCCAGCTCTGATTCGTTGGCCGGAGCTTTGATAGATGCGCCTGCGCCTCCCAGGGACTCGTTCTGTGTGAGCGCCGGCAATGCTGCCGTGCCAGCCATGCTCAGCAAAAGCATGGCAATTAGCATATTGCTGATCTTCATATATTCCACCCATAATTCCCGAGAATTCCCGAGATTAAATGTTCCGGCAATCATATGCTTCCTCGGATATTATTTTTATGATCTACCAAATCTATATCAACAGAAAAACCATACTAGAATGTAATCAATGATCGGATCTATGATTGGCTGGTGACCAATATGCAAAGGGCAAAACTCTTCCGCCAACTTCTGGAAAAGCCCGGTCTCCTTCTGAGACCCTGCGGCTATGACGCTCTCTCCGCCATTTTGATCGAGAGAGCAGGATTCTGCCTGATGGGAACATCGGGTTACGCCATCTCCGCATCGGCAATAGGACAGCCGGACCTGGGGCTGATCAGCTTTGGGGAGCTGCTGAAGCAGGTGAAGAACATAGTGAACAGCGTATCAATACCGGTCGATGTTGACGCTGACACCGGATACGGAAACGCCCTGAATGCCTATTGGACCGCCAAAAATTTCATCTGGATCGATGCGGCGGGCATCAGAATCGAGGATCAGACCTGGCCCAAGCGCTGCGGTCACATGAGCGGGAAGACCATCATCTCCAAGGAGGAAATGGTCTCTAAGATCGCCGCCCTGATCAGAGCAAGAGAAGAAGAGGGCTCCGATCTGGTCATTGGAGCGAGAACCGATGCCAGGGCGATAGAGGGATTTGACAAAACCATCGAGCGCGCAGTTGCCTATGCAGCTGCCGGTGCCGATTACATCTATGTGGAGTGCCCGCAGTCAATCCCGGAGGTTGAGCACCTCGTCAAGAAGGTCGAGATACCTCTGGCATTCAACCTGATTCCTGGAGGCAAGACCCCGAAATTCACCCTCTCTGAATTAGAGAGGATCGGCGTAAAATACGTTTCCATTCCCATGGTCTGCCTCTACCCAGCAGTAAAAGCCATGCAGGAATCCCTTCAGGCATTGAAGAATTGGGATCTGGAAAAGGTTGGCGAACTGGGCATAGACTGGTCTATGTTCAATGAGCTAATCGGCGTGAAAAAGTGGAGGCAGCTGGAGAAGGAATTCGGCTCGGCAAATCCCTGAACCAATATGAAGCATGAAAATTATCATATGATAATCATTGCTCCAATTGAGCCCGTGCCCTGCTAGTACAGCATAACACAAGTTTCGAGAAGAAACTGAGAAGGACCGCATTACGGCTCCTATCTCATCATTCAAGAACGTGTGGTTATGCTGCACTAATAGTGGATCGCCATTCGCGTTCAATGACCCATTTAGGTGCTCAGTCCTGAGGATCGTCATCCGTATTTGATGGAGCTCCATTATTTGTATACCTAACACCACAATTAGTTGCGCGATTTGCAACGGAATGACAATCCATAGTTTTTTCCCCGAAAAGGATTGCTGCATCTTTGATTTGGTCGAACTGATTACCGACCAATACTCCGCTAATGCAGCCCGCGACAAGGATACCGTTTTGGTGTGTTATGATCGGATCAGTTTTAAAGCCATAAAAAGAGCAACCCGTCACGGCAATACGCGAGCATTCCTTAAGTTCTAAAAGAGTTCCATCCATCTTATTTCCTCCATTCGGTGTGTGGTAGAATGCAACGTTATGTACTTTGACCTCAGCATGACTATTAAACTCCATACCAGTCATGCGACAATCTGTGTGACCATTTGAAATATGATAAACATTACCACTATCATTTGCTACTAAACCGATGAGGCAACCTACGATTTCAAAATTATTAAAATATACTCCTTCAATTGATCCGTTAAACTCGATACCTTTTCTGTGCCACAGCACATATATATTGCTCAAAAAGTGGCGAATAGCAATCGATCCCTGTTGAGCATCGCATTTGATACCCGATTCCGAGATTCCAGCTTTGCCTAAGATGTCTACGTGACTGATGTCAAGACCGCCTGGATTAGTTATCCAAATTCCGTATTGCCACCCTTGCGTATTGCCTCCATATGAATCGAATCCACGGATTTCTATATCGTGTATACGAATTTTCTTTTGAGGATTTGCGTTCATGTGACTCTCGGGCTCAGCCCATTCGAGACGGAGAGCGGTGCCGCCACCCTCTACTTTTGTTGCCAATGTGATTTTCTCGATTGAAAATCCAGTTATGTCGTTTGCTGAAGTACCTTTTCCACTAAACAAAATTCCGCCTTGATTAGACGTCCACACCAAGCGCGTTAGTGCCTTACCATCTCCTACCAGATATAACGGCTTCCCTGACCTTCCCCAGAATTCCAGTCTCGAGTCCAGGTAGTACGAGCCTCCTGGAAAGTACAGTGCTTCGCCTAAGTCCATAGCTTTCGAGGCAGCAGAGTTGATAGAGTTGACGTTGGAGTCATGAGGATTACCATCCCCAATTGCACCGAAGTCTCTGACGTTTATCATAATAATATATATTACTTGCTTATATTTGAATTTATTTGATAGGTGGTTATGTCAAGTTTCCGAGATCCTCGGTGGTGTACCTCTATCGAGTTGTTGCAAATGAAAACCGCATCAATAGACAGGATTACCATACGGGACGCGAGTCAAATGCAATCAGTTCCTTTTGTGCTTCTTTAGCTTCATTGTTGATCAGTCAACTCAATAGAGGGACACTACCCAGTTTCTTTCTCGAAACTAATGTTATGTTGCACTAACCCAACAGCTTCATCCCCCTTGGGAATGATGAATGAATCCAATGAATACTAATACGACTTCAGACCCGAAATCCAAAAGTGCCAACGCCAAAGATAATGCAAAAAACCATATCCCAGGCATCCAGAACCGCGCAGTTCTGCAGAATATCGCCCGCAAAGCCCTGATCATGCGAGGGCTGCTCCCCGAATCCTCTCCCCAGGCCCTGGCCGAGCTTGACCGGATCAATGAACCGGCGAAAATCTGCCAGGAGGGACAGCTTAGGAATCTGAGGGACCTGCTCTGGGCTTCCATCGACAATGACGACTCTGAGGACCTGGACCAGCTTACGGTTGCCGATGCACTCTCACAGGGAAGGACGAGGGTTTGCGTTGCTGTGGCGGATGTGGACTCTCTGGTCAAGAAGAACTCGGCCATCGACCAGGACGCTGCGCACAACACAACCTCAATCTACACCGCAGGCCAGATATTTCCCATGCTGCCGCTGAAGCTGTCGACTCGCCTGACCTCCCTCAATCTCAACGAGGACCGCCTGGCCATAATTGTGGAGATGATAATCGGCCCTGACGGCTCCCTCCTGGAATCGGATGTCTACCGGGCGGCGGTCCGCAACCATGCCAAGCTGGCCTATAACAGCGTGGGCGCCTGGCTGGAAGGCCGGGCCCCGGAGCCCGAGGCGGTGGCTGCCGTTCCGGGGCTGGCCGAAAACCTGCGCCTTCAGGATCAGGCTGCCCAAAATATGAAGAGCCTGCGCCATGCCCAGGGTGCCCTCAGCCTGGAGACCATTGAAGCGAAGCCGGTATTCGAGGGAGACAGGATCAGCGGCTTATTGGTTGAGGAGAAGAACCGGGCCAAAGAGATCATCGAGGACTTCATGGTTGCCGCCAATGGCGTCACCGTTCGCTATCTCTCCAGCAGAAATATTCCCTCTCTGCGCCGGGTGGTGCGCACTCCCCGAAGATGGGATCGAATTGTAGAGATTGCTGCCGATCACGCCTTCAAGCTGCCCAAGAGCCCCAGCCCCAGAAAGCTGGAGATATTTCTCACCATGATGAAAAAGGCCGACCCGCTGCGTTTCCCTGATCTCTCTCTGGCAGTTATAAAGCTGCTTGGAAATGGCGAATACGTGGCAGAGCTGCCGGGCGAAGAAGCCACAGGACACTTCGCCCTGGCGGTCAAGGACTACACCCACTCCACTGCTCCAAACCGCCGCTTTCCAGACCTGATCACACAGCGCCAGCTCAAGGCTGCCATCGAAGGAAAGACCATGCCATACAGCCTGGATGAGCTGGAGGTGCAGGCAGAGAACTGCACGAAAAAAGAGGACCTAGTAGTCAAGGTGGAGCGGCAGGTGGGCAAATCGGCAGCGGCGCTTCTGCTCGAATCGAGGATCGGAGAGAGGTTTGATGCCATGGTCACCGGGGCATCAGAGAAAGGGACCTGGGTAAGGCTCCTGGATATTCCTGTGGAGGGGATGCTCAAGAGCGGGAGCCGTGGCCTGGACGTGGGAGATCAGGTGACAGTTGAGCTGGCCTCAGTGGATGTGGAGCAGGGATTCATCGATTTCGTGAGAAGGTAGAATTTCATGAGACCGCGGAATCAAAAGTATTAATAATGAACAAGTCAGCTATCTGATGAGGAGATTAAAATGACCAGATCGTTGCTGATTGTCGTCCTGTTCTTGATGGCGGTCTTATCATCAGCCGCCGGCCAGCAGGCTGATGCCAATGAACCGAATAACGAGATTGGCGATGCCACCGACCTCAGTTCCAGCCAATCGGCAAGCGCCAGCATTTACCCGGCAGGAGACGCAGATTTCTACATGATCTTTGTTGAAAGCCAGGGGATATTGCAAGCCCAGCTCTCGAGTGTGCCGGCAGAGATGAAAGGCAGAATAGATTTCTACGGCAGGAACCACGAGTGGATAACCAGGAAGGATGCAGAGAACCCGGGCGAGGGTGTCGTCCTGACGGTCGACATCGGAAAACCGGGATGGTACTACTTTGCAGTAGGCGATCTCAGTGGCGGCTCCTACGGATCTGATTATTCCCTGACGCTATCATTTGAGCCGGTTATTGATGAGGAGCCCAATGGCGAGATTGGAGACGCTACCGAAGTCCAGCCGGAGGAGACCGTCGACGCATTCATCTTCCCGGCGGGCGACGTGGATTTCTACAAGATATTTCTCAATAGCTCCGGCATCCTGGAGGCATCCCTCTCAAATGTCCCTGCGGCCATTGCAGGCAGCATGAAAGGCCGGATTGATCTCTACGGCAAGAATATGAACTGGATAACCAGGAAAGACGCGGAAAACCCGGGAGAAGATGTCGTCCTGACCATTGACATTGGCGCACCCGGATGGTATTACCTGGGCGTGGGAGATCTCAATGGCGGGTCCTACAACTCGACCTATGAATTTATGGCAACCTTCGAGCCGGTGGTGGATGTGGAGCCGGATAACGAGATAGCCGATGCGACCGATATACAGAAGGGCAGCGATATCAAGGGATTCATCTTCCCGGCTGGCGACGTGGACTTCTACAAGATCTACATCGACGCGCCCGGATCGCTCCAGGCATCCCTAAATGACGTTCCCAAATCCACCAAGGCGAGCATGTTGGGCCGCATAGACCTCTACGGCAAAAACTACAACTGGATAACCAGAATGGATGCGGAAAAGCCTGGCGACAGCGTCCTGCTAAAGGTGGACATCGACAAGGCCGGTTGGTATTATTTCGGCATCGGTGATCTCAACGGCGGATCGTATGATGCGCAATATTCCTTCAGCGTGAACTGAAAGGAAGCTGCACCGCAGCCGGCTCTCCGATCCGGCTTTTCTTTTTGTCAGTCCATTTGAGCAATAAGGTTATAAATGGCTGTTACATAAGAGGTGCTTCTGTTACATAAGAGGCGTTCTTGATACCTAAATCAATCGTCAGATCTCTGGCGCACCAGGACCTCTCTGTGCTGAGTGAGATAAAAGAGCACATAGAGCACCTCATCACAGAGATGAGCAAGCCTCCTCAGCCCGACGAGTTGCCGGATAGCAGGGAGGTGCTGGAGGTGCGGACCGGAGGATCGACCACCTACCGCCTGGAGAGAGTCTCCTGCGGCAAGAACTGCAAGGGATGCCCGCATGGCCCTTACTGGTACGGCTACTGGCGAGAGGGGAAAAAGACGCGCTCCAAGTACATCGGCAAGAGCTTGCCGGTCACGGAAACCAAAATGGTGAAGCAGCATGACAGGTAATACAGGTAATAATAGAGCAATCAGCATATTTATCGTCTTGATAGCGGCAGCCCTGCTCTCCGGATGCATCTCCCAGGATGACACATCCGCTCCGGCCCAGCCCGGCAATGGCTCGCACAGTTTGATGGTGGCGACAACAATTGCCCCTCTGGGCGATTTTGTGAAGGCGGTGGGCGGAGATAAGGTAACCGTCACCGTGGTAGTCCCGCCAGGCGCCGAGCCACATACCTTCGAGCCCACTCCCTCTCTGATGGTCGACCTGTCCAAGGCGGACTTATATATTATGAACGGCGCAGGTCTTGAATACTGGATAGATAGAATGCTCCTGGCCAATAAGAATATGACCGTTTTGGACAGCTCAAAGGGAATTGCACTTCTCGCCGAGAGCGAGGATGAAATGGACCCGCACATCTGGCTCTCTTTAAGGAATGCCGCTATCCAGGTGGAAAACATCTGCAGGGGCCTGACGAAGATCGATCCGCAAAATAAGGATTATTATGCGAAAAATCGGGACGCCTATCTGCAGAAGCTTAGGGCTCTTGATGAGAAACTGAACGGAACATTTTCCGGCAAAAAGAATAAGATATTCATTGTGCATCACCCTGCCTGGACCTACTTTGCCAGGGACTATGGCCTCAATCAGGTGCCGCTCATGGAAAACGAAAAAGAGCCCGGACCCAAATATCTGGGAGAGGTGATAGAGATCGCCAGGAAGAATAATATTACTACCCTCTTTGTGGAGCCGCAGTACAATCCAAAGGCAGCGGAGGCAATTGCCCAGGAGATGAATGCCAGAATCGTCACCATCGATCCTCTGGCCGGCAATTACATGGACAACATGATAAATGCGAGCAGGGAGATCGCCCTGAGCCAGACATGAGCGAGAAGATAGTCTCCATAAAGGACCTCTGGGTCTACAGGGCAGAGCATGCCGTGCTGGAGGACATAAATCTGGAAATGGAAGCGGGCGACTTTCTCGGCCTGATCGGCCCCAACGGAGGGGGAAAGTCCACGCTGCTCAATGCAATGCTGGGCCTGATCAAGCCGGACCGGGGCAGCATCTCCCTCTTCGGTCTGCAGCCAGCGGCAGCACGCAGCCGCGTTGGATACATGCCCCAGAAGACCGTCTTTGACCGCAGCTTTCCCATCGACGCGCTGAATGTGGTCCTGATGGGACGGTATAGCCGCAGAGGGCTTATGCACCGCTACGGAAGCGCGGACCGCGAGGCGGCCCTCAGGGCTCTGGAGGCAGTGGGAATGCAGGACCGGGCAAATCGCGAAATCGGTGCCCTCTCCGGAGGAGAGCAGCAGAGGGTCTTTGTGGCCAGATCACTGGTCTCTGATCCTGATCTTCTCCTTCTGGATGAGCCCACTGCGGGAGTTGATTCCGCCCAGCAGACCGAATTTTATGATCTGCTCTGCCACCTGAATTGCGATCTTTCCATCGCCATAGTTCTGGTCTCCCACGATATCACCGCCATCTCCAAGCATGTGAAGAAGATCGCCTGCTTAAACCAGCGGCTTTATTATCATGACTCCAAGGAACTGAGCAACGACGATATCGAAAAGGCCTATGGCTGCCCGGTGGAGATGATAGCGCACGGCATGCCCCACCGGGTCCTGAGGGAACATGATTGATTTAGGTTTTCTCCAGTACGATTTCATGAAAAACGCCCTGGCAGCGGGACTGGCCGCCTCAGTGCTCTGCGGCGTTATTGGAATATATGTGATTTTAAATAAAATAGTATTCATCAGCGACGGCATCGCCCACGCTGCCTTTGGCGGCATCGGACTCGGCTACTTTTTGGGTTACGATCCTCTGGCCTTCGGAATCGGCTCCGCAGTCCTGACCGCCATTGGTATAGGCATGATCAGCTCCCGAGCGCGCGTCTCAGAGGACACTGCTATTGGAGTCTTTATGGCCACAGGCATGGCTCTGGGAATAATGCTCCTCACCCTCTCTCAGGGCTACGCCAGAGACCTTTACGGCTACCTCTTTGGAAACATCCTGGCGGTGACCGAAAGCGACGCTCTATTCATCTCGGCCCTCACCCTGATCATTCTGCTACTGGTTTATCTTCTCTACAAAGAGCTTCTACTCCTGAGCTTTGATCCTATTTACGCAGAAGCCATCGGCCTTCCGGTGCGAGGCCTTAGACTCCTGCTCCTGGCGATGGTGGCCTTCAGCGTGGTCATCCTCATCAAGATCGTGGGGATCATCATGGTCATAGCGCTTCTGACCATTCCCGGCGCCATAAGCCGGAGGCACCTGACTGGCCTTCCCCGCATCATGGCGGGATCGGTAATTCTAGGGGCGGCATTTGTGACCCTCGGGCTGCTCGTTTCTTATGAGCTGGATGTGCCCTCAGGGGCAACGATAATTCTGATAGCAGCCGTGGCCTTCTTCCTGAGCACCCTGCTCTCCAGATAGCCTGCTCTCAGATAGGCTATCGGAGATAGGTTTAATTATGGATGCAAATTAACCTGAAAGAGGATGAAGCTCCTGCATATCATCAGCATTCTGCTTCTTCTTGCCGGAACTGGCCTGGGAGAAGATCTCATATTCTTTGCTGATGACCACTACAAATCACTGGGCCGCCCGGAGCTTGCCGCTTTTGTGGTCAACCCAATTCTGCTTCCGGAAGAGAGCATGCTGCAAATTAGCCTGGTAAACGGCGGAGAGCTGAAAGAGCTTATCCCGATAAATGATAGCGGCGCACATGATGACATATTGCAGGAGATGATGGCAGAGACAAAGAGCTGTGACGCCCTGAACATCGTTGCCGCCCTCGGCGGCGCGCCTTCCATCAGGGTGACTGATCCTTCGCAGAGCCTCAACGCCCTTCCTGCGGGATCCGCGGCCCGGATCCATTTCAATATCACCACAGAGAAGAATGCCAGCGGCTGGTATGCTCTTCCTCTCAGCCTGGATTATGAGCGGCAGGTGGATGCAAGCGCAAAAAACGGAGAGGTCTTTCCTCTCTATGAAGCAGAACGGCAGAACATCACCTGCAATGTGTTTGTGTCGGGGTCCGATAAAACTCTGCATATTCTGGCCGCCCAGTCCCGGCTCTATGCAGGGGGAAGGGAAAGCATCAGCATGGCTCTGAGCAATGATGGCCTTACTGCGCTGCGCAATTGCTCTGCCAGGCTCCTGGCTGCACCCCCCTTCTATGCAGAAAGCCCTGCCATATTTCTCGGTGATCTGGATCCTGGATCGCTTCATGTAATGGATTTCCTTGTGAGAACGGATGCAAATGCCAGCCCGCAGGACTACCAGTTGGGCTGTGAGATCATCAGCCAGGAGAAAAGCATAATTGTTCCTTTCCAGATAACTCTCTATGAAGCAGGATTTGCAGGCAGCTTCGCCCGGTCGGCATCTGCGTTGGCCGGCTTGGTGATCGCCGGAGTGATCGCATTTCTCATATGGCGGCGAAGGGATCGGCTCACCGGCCGCAAGAAAAGAAGGCGATAGGGACAATAGCTACGAAATCAAGCCAGAGCGAAAAATGACGAATAAGCCAATCGAAGCGGCAGGAATCTGCAAGATTTATAAGAGCTTCCTGGGAAAAAAAGCAACGGTTCTTCATGACATATCCCTGGATATCGAGGAAGGAGAAATATTCGGCCTGCTCGGGCCAAACGGCTCAGGCAAGACCACCCTCATCTCCATCTTCTCCACGCTCATATTCCCGGAACGGGGCAGCCTTTCCATCCTGGGGATGGACGCCCGCCGTGACAGCAAAGAGATACGCAAAGTCATAAACATCAGCACTGCCAAACCCAACTTTCCCTGGAGCCTTACGGTTCGGGAGAACCTGCGCTACTACGGAATGCTCTACGGCCTTTGCGGCTGCACGCTCTCTCAGGCGGTGGAGGATCAGATCGATGCCTTTGAGCTGGGCGAGTTTGGGGATATGACCTTTGAGAACCTCTCCACCGGTCTCAAGCAGCGACTCTCCCTGGCCAAAGCCATGCTCAACAACCCTCGCCTGCTATTCCTGGATGAGCCCACTACCGGCCTGGACCCAGATATATCCATCAAGACCCGCAGGCTGATCAAGAGAATTCACCAGGAGCAGAATATCCCTGTGCTCCTCTCCACCCACTACATGCCGGAGGCGGAGATGCTCTGCGACAGGATTGCATTTCTGCGAAACGGAAGGATTGTGGCGATGGATACGCCTCGCAATTTGAAGAAGCACCTGGGATTGGGGGAACGAATCGTGATCACCTATGAGGGATCAGCAGACATTGCAGCTCTTCAGAGCCTGCCGGGCGTCCTGGGGATAAAATCGGATACTCAACGCCTGGAGATAGTGATCGACAGAGTCGAGGATAGCCTGGACAGGATAGTCAAACACTTCTGCACGGCAAAAATCCTTAATATTACCATAAGAGAGCCTGACTTGGAGGATGTATTCCTTGAACTGGCAAGGTGAACTGAACAGGTATTTAGCGAGCGCCTACAAGAACTGGCTCATCTCCAGGAGAAATGTCTTCACCCTGTTCGAGCTGTTCTTCTGGCCCATGATCAGCCTGCTTTCCATCGGCCTGCTCACCCGGTTCCTGAAGGTTGACGGCTCAATGGTCTCCTTTCTTCTGGTGGGAGCCATTGCCCTTACCATCTTGCAGGTCGCTCAGATCGACGTGGCCTATGTTCTCCTGTTCGACATGTGGTCCAAGAGCATCAAGAACACCTTTATCGCCCCAGTTAAAAGCTATCACCTGGTCTTTGGAGCAATGCTCTTTGGCATAGTGAGGGGCAGCATCGTCTTTTTCATTCTGGCGGTGGTCAGTTCCGCTCTATTCGGCTTCAATTTCCAGGAGGGCGGCCTTCTGCCTGTGCTGATATTTCTGGCAGGAGTATTCGCTACCGCTGCGGTCATAGGCATCACGGTGTGCATATCCATTCTCACCTTTGGCCAGAAAGCGGATGTTGCTGCCTGGAGCCTGAGCGGCATGATACTGTTGATCAGCGGAATTTACTATCCTGTCGATGTGCTGCCGCCACTATTGCAGACGCTGGCCAGAGCCATCCCCCTGACTTACTTCCTGGAGTACTACAGGTCAGTATTTATTCCAGGGCCCCATCATCTAGCTATTGGCATAATTCTGGCCGCCTTCTACCTCCTCCTGGGGCTCTTCCTCTTCGACGCAGCAATTGAGAGGGCGAGAAGAACGGGAATACTGTTGCGGCTCTCGGAGTAGCCTGGAGATAAGGGATCATATGTTCCGGATTGCGAGGTGTTGGGATTGATAAAAGGCATTTTGGGAGCAGTACCGGTGGGAGACAGCTACCCCGTTCGTCTGATGGGCGTGATCAATCTCAGCCGGGAATCATTCTACAAGGGATCAGTGGCGAGACCCCATGAGGCTCTCGCGCTGGCCACTGCCATGCAGGAGGAAGGCGCGGATATCATCGACCTTGGCGCAGTCTCAACTGCTCCCGGCTCTCCTGCCATAAGTGAGACAGTGGAACGGGAGAGGCTCTTTCCGGCGCTAAAAGATATTCTGGAAAACCTGGATATCACAGTCTCAGTAGACACACAGAGGTCCGGCATAGCCGCAGACGCCCTTTCCCTCGGTGCCGACTGCATAAATGATGTCTCCGGGCTGTCTGATCCCGGCATGGCTGCCGGCGTGGCCGGGCACGACGGCTCCCTGGTCATCATGGCCTCCAGGCAGAGGGCGGGCGATCTGCTCGATATGGGCGAGATTATCTCCATTCTTGGGGAGAGGGCCAGAGCCGCGGTCTCCAGCGGAGTCGACCAGGATAAGATATCCTTGGACCCCGGCATAGGCAAATGGGTGCCGGAAAAGACGCCTGCCCACGATCTGGCCATTCTCAGCGGAATGCAAAGACTGCGCTCTCTGGGGCGACCGGTGATGGCGGCTCTCTCACGCAAGTCTTTCATCGGGCAGCGCCTGAATAAGCCAGACCCATTCCAGAGGCTGTCTGGAACTCTGGCAGCCACGGCCATTGCCGTTTTCCTCGGAGCCCATATCGTCAGGACGCATGATATCGCCGCCAGCCGGGATACGATCGCCATGGCCCAGTCAATCCGGGGCAGGGCGGCTTGCAGTGCAGACGAGGAGATGGAGGTTGAGGTGCTGGGCCATCTCGGCCAGGGCGATGATATGGCCGAGATCCTTCGCAGAACAGAAGTAGATGAGCGGGGACATAGCACTCTTTGCAAGAAGAGTTCTTTTCGCATCCTGTCAGTGCGCGGCCTGAGCAGCATGGAAGCCATAATAATTAAGCAGGAGATGCTGGCCAGGGGGGGAGACGCCGCCATTCCCAAGCTTGCCCTTCGATGCGATCCCCGACCGGAAGAGGTTTTAATCTTCGGCACCACCCACCAGATATCAGGAATGATTAAGAACCTGAAGAGCCAGCCTTTTCGGCTCTCTTCCCTTGCCGAGAGGATAGCAGAGGCTGTGGCGATGATAGATAGCCCAGAGCTTTACAGATGAGTTTATACAGGTGAGCTTATTGCAGGTTTTAGGCATAAAGACGGATCTCATCAGACCGGGTGACGACCTGGCGGCCTGCCTCGAGAAGGCCATGGCAGCCTCTGGCCTCTCTTTGCAGGACGGCGACATTCTGATCATATCGGAGAGCACTGTGGCCACCGCAGAGGGCAGAGTCGTGGCTCTGCAGGATGTCAAAGCCGGTCCACTTGCATTTTCCATGGCTACCAGGTACGGCAAGGATCCAAGGGAGATGGAGCTGATCCTGCAGGAGTCGGATGAGATCATGGGAGGCATTCCCGGAGTGGTGCTGACCCTGCGGGAAGGATTTCTCTACCCCAATGCAGGCATCGATAGCTCCAATGCGCCGCCGGGCAGTGTGGTCCTCTTTCCCAGGGACGCACAGAAGTCCGCATTCGAGATAAGGGATCGCATGGCCAAAGGCCGGAAGATTGCAGTTATCATAGGGGACAGCAGGACTCATCCTCTGCGGCTGGGCTGCGTGGGCGTGGCTCTGGCATGCACGGGCCTGGAGCCTGTGGTGGATGCCCGTGGCCAGAAGGACCTCTTCGGCCGGGAGCTGAAGATCACACGCAAGGCGGTGGCAGACAACCTCGTCTCTGCCGCCCAGATAATCATGGGAGAAGGCGACGAGGGAATTCCGGCGGTGATAATCAGAGGTGCGCCGGTTCCAGTCAACGATAGCAATAGCGCCATACCGACAATTGCCCCTCAGGAGTGCATGTACATCGGAGCCCTGCGCTCAGCTCCCCGTCCCTACACCGGTGGTTACGATGACCTCATCGAGGCGGCCAGGCAGGCGGCAAAAGACGCCCATGCTCCATACTCCGGTTTTTCCGTGGGCGCGGCGCTTCTCTCCCGCAGCGGCAGGATCTACTCGGCGGCAAATATTGAAAATGCCGCATCGGGAGCGAGCATCTGCGCAGAGAGGGCGGCTCTCGCCAGAGCCATATCATCGGGCGAAAGGGAGTTTGAGGCCATAGCGATAGCCGGAAATTCAGCCGAGCCGGTGTCGCCCTGCGGAATATGCCGGCAGAGCCTGATTGAGTTTGGCGGCGACATCGTAGTAATCATGGCAAATGAAAAAGGCGATGCTGTGACGGCGACGGTTGCCGAGCTTCTTCCCAGGGCATTTACTGACAAATGCCTGAGATAGACTTTGATAATTTTTCCAAAACCATTGCTAGCTTCAAAATCACTGCCAAGATAATTCAAAAAATTATAGAAAAAAGAATGGCCGGCTGTCTCGGGCATTCTTCATTCTTCTGGTGAGCATTTCAGTGGGCTTCGCCCACTATATCCTTTCCGGGCTCTTTTCTCTCTACGGTATCGAGCTTGCACTCGGTTGGCGTGCATACCAGGACATCCTGGGACTGGAATTTGGTGTACGGGTTCTCGGGTATGGTTGTGTCCAGGCCCATGGAGGCAGCCATCATCTCAACGATATCAACCATCTTAATGGAGGACTTGGCTGAATTCCTTCCATCGATCAGGTTCAGTCTGCAGAACGGACAGGTAGAGGCAATGACCTCTGCGTTGATATCTGCGGCATCCTGGACTCTCGCCTTAGCACAATCCATGGCGAGATCGGGAATTCCGGCCTTTACACCGCCGCCTGCTCCGCAGCACCTCTGCAGAGCTCTGTTTCTGACCATGTCCTGGAATTTGACGCCAGGCATGGATTGGATGCAGTCTCTGGGTGCCTCGAATGACCAGTCCTTTCCTTTGAGATGCATGAGATGCCGGCCATTGTGGCAGGGGTCGTGGTAGGTGAATCTGTAGTTCAGGGGTATCTTGTACTGAACCTTGCCCTCTCTGATCTTTTCCCTCAGGAATACGGAGAGCGGCATGGTCTCATAGGGAATGTAGCCCTCATACCACATGGGCCAATCGACGGCTGCATTTCTGAGACATCCGGCGCAGGCGAACAGAACCGTCTTTGCTCCGGCGTCTTTAAGGGCATCGACATTGTGCACGGCATGCTCGGCCATGACCTCTCTCTGGCCGGTCCTCACCATAGCGGAGGCGCAGCACCATTCATTTTTGCCCAGCATCGCAAATGGCACGCCGAGGTTATCAAGTATCCTCACTGTTGCAACGCCCAGTGCCTGCTGGCGGTACGCTGCTGTGCAGCCTGCGAAGTATACTACATCCCCGGACTCCTGGATCTTGATATCCTTTGGAACCCAGCAGAGCCTCTCATCCTGCTTGCCCTGATAGGGGTTCCTGTCTGCTCTGACCAATTTAGGGAAGAATGACTGCTTGCCCACAGGGCCATCGCCTCTAGCAACCAGGTTTGGCCTCATGGCCTCCCAAAGCTCTACAGTCCTGATTCCAGCCTCGCAGACCGTACCGCATACGCCGCAGGTGGTGCAGCTGTAGGTATCCTCGGTGAACTGCTTCATCTCATCGTCGTTCAGAGGCTTGGAGCCGAAGATCTTGGCGCGCAGGCTCTGGCTCTTGGCCATGAGCTCTCTCCACCTAGCGTTCTTGTACATTGGGGTGATGCCCGGGCGGTCAGGCCTTACCGCAAATGTGGGACACCACTTCATGCATTCCTGGCACCGGTTACAGCCGTCTACCTCCAGGAGCTGAGTGGACATCATATAGCCCGTCATCAGGGGCTTTGAGCTCTTTTGGTCAGCCATTTTATTCTCCTCCTCTATTGGCTATCAGCGTCATGGGTGTGGCTATGACGTGGATGTATTTGCTCCATGGCAGGATCAAAGCGAAGAGACCGATTGCCAGGACGGTGTGAATCAGTGCGAAGTGGGGTGCATAGATGGGATAATCAAAGGCATTTCCCACAAGGAAGGAATTGCCGCGCATCCACTCGGCATAGAATCCGGTGATGGTGATCAGGAACACGGCGCCGATCAGGAGTGCATCATAGGCGCTGGTGTTATCCCGGACGAACTTGAGCAGAAATCTTCTGGATATTGCAATGGTGGCTCCGATGAGCAGCAGGTAGCCGAAGAGATCGAATGGCAGCGCCAGCATCTCTTTGACCATCTCAGCTTCGTGAGCAAGGCCGACCAGATTGAAATGCTCAATTATATCCAGCATCAGTCCCAGTCCAGAAAGGGCAGCCAGCATCAGGAAGCCATAGAACATGCTCATATGCATGACCCATCTTACCGGGCTTCTGGCAAGCGTTCTTCTCAGGAGAAGAACATCGAGCACTACAGTTCTCAGGAATACCCACAATCCGTCCTTAAATGCCTCATGAATCCAGGTGGCAAGGAAGAGCCAGAAGCTATTGCGCAGCTGGTCGTGGTAGCCGGTGGATCCGAGGCCCCATTTCTTAAAGTTGAAATATATACCATATGCCCAAACAGCGAGAACAATCACTGTCAGGAAAATCACAAGATTAAAAGTGAGGCCCAACGTGTAGAACGCCATCTCATTTCCTCCTCGTTATATTTATCACTATATCGGGGCGATACAACCATCATTTGTGTGCAACTTAGCTGACAACTAATACTTAAATATTCCCTCACCGCCGCCTGAAATTGCAGGTAATGATATGAATCATAACTAGTCTATCATAACCGGTCTAGCTGGCAAAATGGTTGTGCGGAAATGCCCTTCGCCGCATTTGCTGCCTGAATGCAATATTTGCGCTATTGGCCCAGGAAAATGGCAGGGAGAATAAAATTGGAAAATAGCCAAAAAGGCAGCCAAAATGGAGCCTGGAAAATATCGGCCTCTTTGCCCCAGGGATTGTCTTTAGACCCAGGTCCGGGCCGGGGGGGCCGCGAAGGCCTTCAGCCGGACCGGCCTTGCCCTTAAAAAATCTGCGGTCTTTTCTTTCTGGGCCACTGCGGTCCGGGCTTTGGGCCGGAAGGCAGATCCCAATTCGCCGGTCTTATATCTGTGCCGATGCTTGGCGCATCATCAAATAGGATTTCTGATTCTAAGCTGAGCAAGTCTTCCTCCCGATTCATGGGAAACTTCAGATCTGCGGTTCAGTCTAATTTTTTCGATATTAGACGACATTGACCTAGACAATCATCGAATATAAGGATTTCGGTCCCGGCATGTGTAGAGTCCCGGATGGAAAAGCCTTAAGGATCAGCTTTGCCTTCCATTCTCTGACCATGTCAGCCATCAAATTCTTCAGCACCAACGGCCATCCGGAGCACGTCGACTTCAAAGCGGCACTCCTGATGGGCCAGGCCCCGGACAAGGGGCTCTACATGCCAGAAGAGATCCCCCAAATTCCTGGAGGCAAAATAGAGCAGTTCCCGAAGATGAGCTATCCTCAGATCGCTTACGAGGTCATCAAGCCATACCTGGGCGATCTGGTCACAGACTCAGATCTGCGAGCAATGCTAATGGACGCCTATAATTATGACGTTCCGGTAGAGAAAGTCTATGACGAAAAGTATGTCCTGCGACTGGATCGCGGCCCTACCTGCTCATTCAAGGACTTTGCAGCAAGAGCAATGGGCCGGCTGGTCCAGCACTTTCTGAGGGAAGAAGGCAGGAGCATCCTCATTTTAACCGCAACCTCAGGAGACACCGGCTCGGCGGTGGCCCACGCCTTTTACGGACTGGATAACGTCAAAGTGGTGGTACTGTTTCCGGAAAAGGAGGTCACCGATAGGCAGCGCAGGCAGATGACTACTCTAGGAAAGAACATCTTCCCACTGGCGGTGCAGGGCAAGTTCGACGACTGCCAGGCTCTGGTCAAGCAGGCATTTGTCGATCCCGATCTTTCCGCCCTTGATCTCTCAAGCGCAAATTCTATCAACATCGGCAGGCTGCTGCCCCAAGCGGTCTATTACTTCTATGCTCACTCGCGGATCGCGCCGGATGGAAAGAAGGCAGTCTTCTCAGTTCCCAGCGGCAACTTTGGTGACCTTATGGGAGGCCTCCTCGCTTTGAAGATGGGCCTTCCCGTGCAGAAGATGGTGGTGGCGACAAATGAGAATGATGAGTTTCCAGTTTTCATTAATACTGGCGTCTATGAGCCAATCCGTCCCAGCAAGAACTGCATCTCCAACGCCATGAACGTCGGCCACCCCAGCAACCTTGCGCGCCTCTTTTGCCTTTACGGCGGCCAGATGGACGAGACCGGCCATGTCGGGCGGCAGCCGGACCTTGCTGCCATGCGAAAAGATCTCTATGCCGTCTCAATTACAGACGAAGAGACTCGCCAGACCATCAAGGAGGCATACCGCCAGCACAGAGTCCTCCTGGAGCCCCACGGAGCTGTGGCCTGGGCGGGACTCCTGAAGTACCTGAAGCAGTGCGGCGACTGGAGTCCCTGTGTCTCCCTGGAGACTGCCGATCCGGCCAAATTCCCGGAGGAGATCATCCGGGCCACGGGAGTCAATCCGCCTCTGCCTGCCGCCATGGCCCGGCTGGATGAGCTTGTGGAGAGCTTTGAAAGGATGGATGGAAGGTACGCCTCTCTCAAGGAGTATCTCAGGCGCTTTCTCTAGGTGGTGAAGATGCAGCGGCAAAATGAGGGAATATTCTTCGATGACATCGGCAGCTATCCTTTGCCCAGAGGGACGAGGCTGGACGGCCTGTCTCGCGATCAATATCTGAGCCTTGTGCGCGATGTTCTCGCTCAGAAGAGGCAGGTGGGAGTAGAGGCACCTACTTATCCCCAGTTTCGGGACATGATCCGCATGTTCATGGATGATATCGAGAATCCGGATTTTTCGGAGGAGCCATATCTCATCAAAAAAGAGCATGCAAGAATCATGGAGCTGGAAGCTGTACAGCCGGGCCAGGCAGTGAGGGTATGCGTTACCGGGCCGGTGGAGCTTTACCTCTCAGTCTTCGGGGCTACTGCTTATCCTGATATCCTCAAGAGCCTGGCAAAGAGCGTGGCCAGGTTCTTTGCCGCAACAATTGATGCAAATAAGATGTCTGTGGCTTCTCTGGACGAGCCAAGCCTCGGCCTGAATTCCAATATCATCTTTTCGGAAGACGAGATAATTGATGCCCTGCAGATCGCCAGCAGCCCCTGCCGAGGGATGGACTGCGAGGTTCATCTGCATTCGCCTCTCTATGCCGAGCTGTGCGCCAGGGTTCCTGGTATAAGCATAGTGGGAATAGAGTCTGCGGCCCATCCGGACTATCTGCAGCTTATCGACAGGAAGGTACTGGAGGAGACGGATAGCTACCTTCGCGCAGGGATCGCACGAACCGACATCCTCGCCATCTCTGCCTCACTAAATGATCAGCTGGGGACAAATCTCTGGCAGGACATGCCAAGGCTGGAAAGAGAGATCCTGGAGAGGGAATCGCCTGACGTCATGAGAAAGAGGCTGGACAAAGCCTACGCCCAATTCGGGGACAGGCTGAGGGCGACAGGGCCTGACTGCGGCCTGGGCTCCTGGCCAAGCCAGGATCTGGCGAGCCGGCTGCTCGCCAATTGCGCAGCAGCTGTGAGATCTTTTCGAGAGAAATGATCATGCAAGCAGTTCTCGCCTGCGCCGTGGCAGCTACTGCTGTGATCTGCGGCGCGCCAATTATCATTCGCAGTGCTACTCAAGCCAGAACGCTCACCAAGATCGGTCTGTCCTTTTCCCTGGGATTTGCGCTTCTCATGCTTGCAGGAGTATTTTCGGTATTATTAGGAGCCAATCCCCTGGTTGGGCCTTGTGGCGCCCTTCTGCTGAGCATATCTTCATTAATTCTTGACAGGAAGCGGCTCATTGGAATTGGTGACCGCAACATCTCAAATCGGATCGGATGGCAGGAGCGTCTGGACAAATGCGACTGGCTGGCTTTATCGGTAGCGGCCCTCTATATTATTATCTGCATAGCCTACTTCGACCGCATTATTATCTGGATGGGCGGCGACTCACTGGCTCATGCGGAAATAGTGCGCATGCTGATGGATAAGCGGCCCGTTCCGGTGAGCATTCCGCCGCTTGGAAGCTACTGGGATTATTACCCGAAGGGCTTTCACATCTTTGTTTATCCCTGGGCGATCGCCTTTGGGCTTTTGGATGCTCTGCGCACCATTCCCATATTGATTACCGCTGCGGTGCCTTTGCTGCTCTACTCTATACTTCGGGAAAAGAGAAGAAGCCCGGCGGAAGCGCTCTATGCCATGATCCTGGCATGTTTTGTATTTCCGGCACACTACAGCTATCTCATCTGGGGCGGATATCCTACCGCTACTGCCGAAATGCTGAGCGTGGCTGCCATACTCTGCACCATTGCCGCGAGAAGATGGATTTTTATAACCTTGCCGATTCTTCTATTGGGCGTTCTCTTCGCGCACGCCAGGCTGCTGGCATTGGCCCTTGCAGTGCTGATCTTATGGCAAATAGCTGATCTTTTATCGTCTGACCGTTTTCCTGTAGCCAGGCTATATAAAAAGAGAGGGCCTGCTGTATTTGCAATTGCTGCAATGCTGATCATGCTTTCCATTCTGGTTGCAGTTGAATTGGTCATGCACGGCGATAGCCCAAAGTTCTTGCTATCAGTTCTATCCAGCCGAGATCTGGCAACGGAATATGCAGCTAGATGGTATCCAGGTTTTCTCTCCCTCTTCGGCATGGTGATCGCTTTTCTGAGGAGGGACAAAATGGATCGGCTGGCGCTCACCTGGCTGGCAGCTCTGGCTGCAATAGTACTTTTGGCGGATACCGGACCGCTTGGATTCATCGGCACTGCCGACCGCCTGCTGCTGAGCCTATATCTGCCGCTGAGCATTCTGGCGGCATCGGCACTGTCATTGATGGAAGGAGGCGCCGATAAGCAAAAGATCGATGCAACAAAAAATGATGTGGGTGTCCGAGTTAGGGCGGCGTTTGTGCTGATCCTCACCTTTTGCGGGATTCTCTCCATGCTTGCAGTTTTCTACGGCTTTGCCGGTTCCTGGGCTCTGCCAGAGGAGGATTGCAGAGCAATCAAATGGCTGGAGAAGCAGAACTACAGCGATGCTGTGTGCATCAATCTGGATGAAACCGGCGCCTGGGTCTATCCGCTGACTGGAATCGGCGTTGCCAGCTCGCGCGAGTGTCCCGCAAGTGCTCCGTTCGATATGAGTCTGCTTCCGAGGATAATCGCCGATCCGGCAAACCAGGATGTGATAAACGCTCTGAGCAGCATAAAAGAGACTCGCTACCTGATTTTTATCTCCAGCGTATCCATATCGAAACCCGGATATGTGCCACCCTTCGCAGAGAATCTTTATCCATACCCATCAGTGAATCTGAGCTACCCTGCAGATAGCTATGATCTGATCTACCAGAATACTACTCGCATCTTAGGCTTTCCGAAAGAGGCATTTATGAAAAATCCTGCATGAGGGCTCTAGATTGATATTCTGTGTAATATCGGCAGAATTCAACGGTCCATAAACGGCGAAAGTATCGCTAATAGCCCCGGTCATAAGCTAATCGGAAGCCTCTTAAGCTATATGATCGAAGTCCTCTTCCAGATTCAGTCTGGCAACAGGATTCAAAAGGTGAGTGGGGTAACGATGTCCATAAGAAATATGGCGAGACTGCTGATTGGTCTGCTGCTAGTCTCCATAATTGTCTATCGACTCAACCCGGAGACAATTGCCTCTACAATCATTACTGCCAGGCTCCCATATCTCTTATTTGCCGTGATTATTTATTCCCTGACATTTCTCATGCTCTCTACCCGGTGGCGGATGATTCTGCGAAGCATGGGCCAGAACCTGCCGCTCGTCTCCGCCTATCAGGCTTTTGCAGGCGGCATGATCATATCCGATATGACGCCGGGAAGAGTAGGAGATCTGACCAGGCCGCTTCTTGTTAAAGAACAGGTAGATCTCTGCAAAGGATTTGCTTCCGTGGTCATTGACCGCTACACAGATATTCTGACCATGTTCATCCTTGGAGTTTCCGGAATAGCGCTCTTGGCCCAAAGATCATCTCATATGATCATAGCGTTTTTCGTTATACTAATGATAGTATTTGGATTATCTGCGTTTTGGCTAAAGCGACGACAAGCCCTGAAGTTGATAGATAGACTGGACTATTCCCGTGTTACTGAAATTGCGCATGCATTGGATAGCGCATTGGATAGCATCACGGATATCAAAGGGCTGATACTAAGGTCAATGCTTCTGACTGCTTGTGCCTGGGTCTTCCAGGCACTCAGAATAACTCTCATCGCAAAATCAATGGGCTATGATGTGCCTCTGCCGATATTAATCCTTATGCAACCCCTTGTCAGCGCACTAGCTCTCATTCCCATAACCGTCTCTGGATTGGGATTAGTTGAGGGCGGTCTTGCCGTCTTGCTTTCGGGGTTTGGCATTCCTACTGCCGCCGGGATGTCGATAGCTCTAATGGATCGGATCATAACAGTTGCGTTCCATATTCTGGTCGGCGGAAGATTTGCTTTAAAAGCATTATAGTATATTGAATCCCCATTTCGCATTCCATCGCTAACTGGTTAAGGGCTAGCTCTTTAATAATATAAAGATCGGTTTAACTAATAAACATATTCAAATCATTGACATAACTTTGCGGATATCTCCGAGCACAAGCGCTTATGCATAAATATTTTATCAATTCAGTTACTGATCTCAGTATATCTAATTAAGGATTACTATGATTACCATTATCTATAAATATTTTAAGAGCATTGTTTAGTAGCATGAAACTGAGGGTAGTAAGTTCTAAGAAGGAGATCACCGACCTAAACAGGAACGAGCAGCTCGTTCATCTGGCTTTCCGAGCTTCAAATATGGATGTCATGAATCTGGTCCAGTCCTGCCCGCGACTGAGAGCGGTGCAGATCCCGCCATCCTATCATGAGACGATGTCGAAAGCTGCCCAGCAATTCCTGGAGATTCAGGGCGTGCAGCTCCTGCGGGGAGATGTCTGGGGCCACAGAAAGGACATCGATGAATATTATGCCATCGGCGACAAGATTGTGGGCAGGATATCCAGCCTCATGGCAGAAGGCAACAGCATCGACGAGACGGTAAAGAAGCTGCAGAGGGAGACCAAGCTGTCGGAAGACCTGATCCGCTATATTCTCAAGGAACAGGTAATGGCGTAATTTCGAAGCAAAATTGAGGGGCCAGCTCGCTATTGCAGCCCTCAGTTTTTTTCCCGTCAATTCAGCTGATCGAGTGTGCACTCCTGTGGCTCTTTGTCGTCTCTGGTGCGCAGGAATACTGGGGCGCGAAGGTGGCCGTCCTCTGTGACCTCCAGGGCGGCAACCTGGACCACCCGGTCAGGTTTGACCCATCTCGCCTGAGGCGTCGGCGTGGCATTGCTGAACGGAGAATGATCCAGATAAGAGAAGCCCGCAGTAATTTCCTTTAGCTCATCATCCGCAAATCCCGATCCGACCCTTCCCACATAATGCAGCCGGACCTGGCTGTATGCTCCCAGAAGAAGGCCGCCAAAGTAAGGGGCTCGTGCACCCTTTCCCGGGATAAATCCTCCCACCACCAAATCCAGCTTGAGGCTTTTCTTGATCTTGACCCAGTACGGGCTCCTTGTGCCCGGCTGATAGATAGAGTCCAGCCTCTTGGCCATCACTCCCTCGATGCCCATCTTGAGAGCGGCCTTGAAATAGTCCTCACCTTTTTCTGCAAATGAGTCGGAGATGGTCACATTTTCGCTCTCCGGGAGAGCTTCCAAAAGAAGCCTCTTTCTCTGCCGGAGCGGCAGTTCCATCACGCTTCTGCCTTTTGCGAAGAGGATATCAAAGACCACGTAGCTCGCCGGAAGGGTGGAAGCGAGGTAGTCAATCCGCATCCTATCGCTCTGGTGCTCGCGCCTTGCAAGGGCGGCAAAGCTCGGTCTGCCGTCCACGAAGACGGCGATCTCCCCGTCTAGCATGAGACCTGATTCCAATCCCACCTGGACAAGAGCGGCGGCGATCTCAGGATAGCGAGAGGTGATGTCGATCTGCCTGCGGTTGTAGAGGCGGACGCCCTCTTTGGAAACATCTGCCAGAGAGCGAGTGCCGTCGATCTTGGGCTCAAATATCCAGTCTGCCGAGCTGAATGGCTGGCCCGATACCGCCAGCATAGGCTTAATGGGAAACATTTTCAGTCATTTATTTCAGTGACTGCGCCGTTAGCCGCAGGGCCTCCATGAGGCTCTTGGCCGGAGTTTTGCCTTTCTTCTTCTCAGGAACGGCCACCGCGTTATCCATCTTTGAACTGACAAGGGCCTCGATCCTCTCTTTGTACCGGTCGTGGTAGGCAGAAAGGTCCAGATCTCCGCTCAGGCTTTTCACGATCTGCATGGCAAGCTCCATCTCCTCTTCCCTGGGCCGGGGAAGATCTCTGATGGCCTGATATACCTGCGGGTCAGAGACCTCCTCCGGATACCTCAGGGTTGTGGCGACCAGCGCCTGCCGGTAGTAGTGGACCAGGACCGGCCTCTCGCGAGTGCGAAGTGTCATCCTGCCGATGCCCGCCTTTGCCGTCTTCTCCATGACAGCTCTCAGGAGCGAGTAGGCCTCCTCGCTTCTGTCCGGCAGGAGCAGGTAGGTCTTTTCGAAATAGTGCGGATCGGCCTCAAAGAAGTTGACAAACCTATCGAGAGCTATGGTGTTCTTTGATTCGGGCCGGGCGTTTTCAATCTCCTTTTTCTCCAAGACCGCATATCTGTTATCGCCCAGAGGATAGCCGAAGACGATATCGGCGAGCTGAACCTCTTCCCCCTCCTGGCAGAAGCGCTTGAAGGAGATGGCCGTCTTGCAGCTCCTGTGCAGCATGCGAAAGCTGATGCGCAGGTCTCTGGTCATAAGCATGGCTTTGACCGGTATGTTCACCAGGCCGATCCTCAGGCTTCCTGACCAGCTGGTCCTGGGAGCAGCGGAGGCTGAAGAGGCTTGGGACTCGGCTGCTTTTGCCCTTCCTTCTGGCTTTTGCTCGGCAAGCTGCACGACTTCAGGCATGAGTTGTATTCTGCGGTGTATCTAGAAGAATTTTTGGATCTATCTCATCTGGCAATTGCATGCGCAAGAACCATAAGCTCATCCTGCAGATCGCCTGTGATGATGCCACTATCCGGATGGGATGGTCCCGACTGCATAGCCGATGGAGTCTATCGCTACTCCAAATGCCTCTCCTGGATCAGGCTGTATATCGATGTTGTGGATGATGTCCTCTACGGCGGCTGCTGCGGAGCCTCGCAGAACTTCGAAGTGGAGCGGGAGGGCGATCGGTGGATGCTATTTGAGACCATTCTGGCAACAACTCCCGCAGGCGAGCCGGTTATGCGGCTGAGGGACTACAGCACCTGGGAGGTCGTTTACGAGCGAACCGGGCAGGCACTCCCACTAGATGAGCGTATGGAGAGCATTGAGGATCTGGCGGAGTTCCTGGAGAGGAGCCTGGCCTGAGCGCATTATCCATAGTGCACTATCCATAATTTTCAACTCGCGGGGTTAAGGGGTCAAGGAGTCCCCATCCTTTAGGGTGGGGAGGAATTGGACCCCTTACATGATTACTTTCACCTACAACAGATTAATATAGTATCAGGTGAATATACTTAATCATGCAGCTCACAAAAACCATTATCCTGAAACTTGATTCGCTAGATAA